>JGI24021J15306_10000094_pt1 | contig 42649 bp, 15 predicted proteins | sample Ectturendosymbi1_FD_15306 | JGI IMG/M metagenome (IMG submission 15306)
ACTGCAAGCTCATCACTGCATGACACTACAACTGTGAACCTGACTCTTGTGCAGTGTAAGTTTCATACAGGCAAAAAAACTGTCATTGCAAGAATCAAATCAATTAATTAGAATTGAGATACCGACTTCAGGTTTTTCCAGAAATATTCGGTTCCTAATCCCAATTTCCATGCGGGGGGCAAATGTCCGTTTTGCCTCCCCTGCCGTGCGGACGCCCATGCAATCATTGACTATTTTATATCAGGTTCCATAAACAAGGCCAGCTCATCTAATGAAGCGAAGAAGCGTTTTTAACTTATTGTTAGCAAAAAATTAATTTTAGCATCTTTAGCGAGTAATGTGCAGTACAAAAGTATTTTGGCGATGATTTTCAATGAAATATAGCGTCATGTCAACACCTCTTTAGGTCTGGTGGGGGGATGCATCCCCCCTGTGTTCGCGCCTGCTTGGCACGCAACATCCCAAGTTGTGGAAACAAACGCTTAAAACTCTGCACAGATTTCACTGTATTACACTTTAGCCAACTGAACATGGGTCCTGCTCAAGAATAGCTTGTATATACATCGTCATGAGCTTTTGGTGAAGCAACCAAAAATGCGTTAAAAAATATATCTCAAGTTCAATCATGGCGACATTAATCAAAGTATTACTCGAAGAAAGACAAGGCCGTCTTCACGACGCTTGGGAAAGGGTTTATCCTGATTAAAACAAATAATTGCTTTTTGTACCTGATCGCCGTTGCACGTTTCGCTTCATCAAAATAAAAGCAAGACAGTCGGAAATTTGCATAAAGGTGCAAATATCGCGAGGAGATTTTTAGCATCGCATCGTTCGATCGTTTGGGGGCAAGCTACAAAAGCAAACCCTCGAAAAGCGCAAAAACACCCTTAAGTGGACATTGCTGCGTTTCGTCGTCACGACGTGGCAGTCAAATCCCTGCGCGCATCGCCCATGAAATCACATTTTCAAGATTAGAAAAACGAGAGTAGCGAAATGGTTTTGCTGTAAGCTTGCCACCTTCTGATGCTCACTGGTCACCTTCATCGACGAAAGACGACCCCGCCCTTGTGAAACTGCCACCTGTGGTAATTGTTTGTAGCCCGCTTCACATTTACATAAAGTTCTGATTGCTGACCAGCGCTTAGCTGGCTACAGCAAAAACATGCATTTCTTCTTGCACTCAAACCTTATCACTCAAAACATTTTCATTTCTTCAAATTTCTTTGCGCGTTTGTGCGAGAGATCATACTGCAGACGTGGGTTGTCAGTGCAGTATCGCATTTATTGTTGGAAAATCGCTTCTCGAATGGAAAGTATGACTTTTGCTGCGATTTCCACAAAAAGAAAGAAATTTACATAACAATTCGCGCAACCAACCAGGCACCAGAGTTGCATGAAATCAAATCATAGAATAGCTATTTTCTTTGACGATGGACCTATATATAGTATGTTTTAAAGTTCTGATTTGACATATGTGGCACGTGAAAGACATGGAAATAATCAATAGGATTAACTTAATTAAGAACTTGCCATCTTTTGTGTATCTGTTTTGTAGAAACTCATTTTAAACAATTTTCAGTGATGACCGTTCAAACAACTTAGCAGCTTTGTAACATTAAAACTAAGTGACAACCCAATGCTGTTTAAGCTTAAAAATCTTCTTGTTTTCAATCACAGAAATTCATCACACCTCGCAGCTGTTTTAAAAAAATTGTAAAATTGATACAAAGACCAGCTTGCATCACCCAACCAAAAATCAACAAATGGACCTATCTGAAGTTGAATACAACGCGACAAGACATCGGACATCTGTTCAACGGTGTATGAGCGAATTGCGTCAGATGTTGTCGAGAAGGAAAAAAGGATACGAAAAGAAGCCGTTCCAACCAACATGGGGGTAAGCAACACCTAAAATTATAACAGAAACATCTCGCTATGATCTTCTTCAATTTAACAGATAGCGATCTGGCGACGTCGACCGGCTTTAGCGACATCACCGGCGTAACCAGCGAGAGCAAATGTCGGTTTAGTAAGGAGCTCTTCACAATACGAAGATCGACAAATGATTGTTTGAAGAAACGTTTGAAGAAACGTTACCAACCGAAGCGGTTTCTGTCATCTGAACTTCGAAATGCTTTTCTTGGTTTTATCGTTCGCGCATTGCCTATCTATGACCTGCTGGACCCAGGCAATCATTCACCGGGAGAGACAAGCACGGCGTTTTTATGTCGAGCTACATCCACATAAGTTGCACTTATGATGCGGTTACGAGGCTAATTGTGTCGCTTGCGCACTTTGAAAAACAACAGTTGTAGGGAACTGTGTCAAGTCATGTTCACACATAGCGGCGTTGTTAGAATGGAGTCAAGCAGGAAATGACTTTTGGTTTCACAGCTTTGTAACGAATGTTAAACGTACAGTAAGTCCAAAAGTTTTACGTAAGAGTGCGTGAAGAAAGTAAATATTTAAAGCCAAATCTACTTCTTGTCGATGTAATTTACATATGCTCTGCAGCCGCAGCATATTGGCATAGCGCTTTTGCTGACCCGCGCGAGACGATATAGTTGGTGGAGTATATTCCCAGGCGAGCGGCAAATTTCCTGCGAGTAGTTTCCCAAGTAAGAAGAACATGCTCAAACCGCAAAAGCAATATACGCCGACAAAAACGGTGATGTCCAATTCCATCAACTGTCAACGGTTCGGACTGCGTCCTGTCAGTTCCCCAAACTATCAAAACCATCGATTGTTCTCACGATGGAACAAGGAAACGCTCTCTGCGCGCAACTCGACGGCAAATAAAGTTTTCGGCGCCGTTTTTTAGTCTGGATGATGAGGAAAATGAGCGAATGTTCCTGCTGAAGTTAGATTTGCCACCGCGTTGCATTCCGTTGAAAGCATCAGCGGCCCTTCGAATGATTAAAAGCTTAGAAACGAGGCAAACATATAAAAAGGAAACGCTGCAAACGCTCAATCTGGTTGAAATGCCATTAGTTGCAAATAACACCCTCTGCCTCGAACAAAAATTCTACTGCATTAGCTTGAGAGGAAATCGATTTGGCAACGCTTGCAGCACGCCAACGTTCATCAAAAAGCGAAAGCACTTGGGGATTTTGTAGCCATATCAAACGTGTCTTCAACATTTGTGCAAAAGGCAGTAGTTTCCGATTGAATCGTGTTTATCTTAAGATGCACATGAGCGTTGTTTGCATGAAAAATAAATCCATGTTACAAAACATTCTGTGAACCAAAACAAGCACGCTGTCATGGTCGGATCGAATCAATTCGAGGCATCAAGATGATTTTGATAAATGTAGGCTTGGATGATGTGGCATTGTCAACACAAACACGATGCGTCGAAACTTCAACAGTTGATAATGGCACATGAAATTCTTCAGCGACAGCGTTTCATCGAAACGTAGAGAAATTGTGCAGATACGTTCTAAAATTTCCTGTACTAAGAAATTCGGCAAGTGATGAAACTTGCACGTAATCGTAGGCTCTGCATCGAAGCGAAACTGGCAAAACAAATTTTTTGATAAAATTGGATCAAACAAGTAACAATATCGCTTTGACACACCTTGGTTGTGCTAACACGTGGGTTGGACGGGGTTGATGTCAGATCCACAGCGACCACTTGCAAAGTGTAAGTGACGACGCCGTTTTCCCGATTGAAAGTGTCCAAGGTGGTGATTTGACCCGACCGTGAATTTATTTCGAACGGCCTCCAATTGACGTTTCGCCCCGTTACACTTGTCGATACCGTCCTGCTAATGAAGTAGGCAACCTGCAAAGTGCATTCACAGTGCTAAAAAGGTGGTGATAGACATTACACAACTTCTAAAAACCACAAATAAAGGTCAGAAAAATTATTCTCTATTTTACTGTACCACATTTTTTCCTGACATACAAAACATCGATACGAAAAAAACTGAAAGACATAATGTCTGAAGAAGAACGCGATCACGCAATTTTTCATCGCTGTTGTCTTTACTGACTTTAGTGATCTGAGAAATCATCATGATGAGGGAGATTGCGATCAGGATAAACAACTGGCAGAAAATGAGATATGAAAGCCAACACAGTAATATTGCTGACGTGCAAGACACTCCGTGGGACAAAAGTGTGGCTGTCGACATGCTCAGGTTCAAAAAAGCGAATTACCGATGCTACGCCGAGATTGAATAAGACAAAGCTTTCAAACAATCATTTCGACGCTCACGAGTCTACTAACCTCAACGCCAGCAGCAGACACTCTAAGAACCGAAGTGCCGGCCGGTTTTCCTTCCAGGATGTTGCCAGAATAGGCGGAAGCCGTAAAAACCGGCCCGTTCTGCAAATCCGCTGATCCAACAATCACGTTCAGCTCCGCGGTAGTGTATTTGGCAGGAGTTCCTGACGGACGTTACAACCAGCGGTTAACAAAGCACTGAATATTTATTACAAAATTCCTTACTCAAATATCAAAGCAATGCAGCGCGATACTGCGGCTAATGCCGCGCTACGGTTTTGACTGTTTATACCTGAAAACTAAGATTACATTTTGCAATGCTGTGTTTTGCATCAACGGAAAGTACTGATTAAATTTGGCAGAAAAGATACAGGCTAACGTTTGCAGCGCAAAAGTGGAGTGCTGAAAGATTTGTACTGGAATACTGGTGTTGATCGCGCCATTCGTGATACTCAAGCTTGTAATCTATGTGTGTGTTCGATACACGACACATAACGAAAAAGCTCGAATGAATCACTGCATAGCTGCGCACGCTTCAGGCGGGGCTTAACGGATCGCGCGCGGTCGTGCCATCCGCTGTCTCTTCCAAACGACGTAGTGGGAGCGAAATGCGGCGGATGAGCTAGCTAAGCCATATGTAGGCTGTTACGCGCGTTGCGGAAGGACAGTAGAACAATACGCATTGAAAAACTGCTTAGAGCCCGATCTCACTGTCGTTCAACCGCGAGAACAGTTTGGGGGTGTTGTTCTCACGTTAGACTAAACGGATTGAGCTCATAACTGTAAATATAAAAGACGTCACTGCGCTGAGTAAATCACGCTGTTACCGCAATACGTAAGGATTATTTTTTTTAGTATCAATCGAGATCACTGCCACAAGCCGCAAACGTAATAGCCGTATACCTGTTATATGTGACATCGTTTCACTCGGTGATAGCACGTTCAAGCAAGAAACCTAGTTACAGTCAGAATTATGTTGAATTTTAAGTGAATGTGGTAAAATACAATTTGGAAATGGCAACTCAAAAGTAAACTATTAGGAAAAGCAAACTTTATTTCACTACATGCGAGTTACGACTAAACGACTTTTTCGAAGTAAAAAGCTTTTGCTTAAATTTTTCGCACAGAAAGGAGGCCGACATTTGATTTTGTAGGAAAACCGGCTTTAATCATGGGAAATAACAGAGGAGCCTAAAAATCCTTAGTCATTCACGGAAAATCGTGGGAATTACTTCTGAGTTGCGTCTGTGATAACAATATCACGAATAGAGCGCAGCACAATGTTGCCGCTGTTTCAACTAACAAGTAAAGACAAGAGAAGTTACCTTGATCACGAGCAACTATTTCAACCCGAGTGACGACAGATGCTTCCTTGGGAAAAGCTTTAAACAGCGTCAGCGCTCCGCTGCTGGGATCCAACGCAAACGATGATACGGTTGCAGGACTGGCAAACGAAATTCGGACGGAACCGTTCAAGCCATTGTCCTGATCTTCCGCTTGTATTGTTGCCAGTTCAAACCCGGCCCTTGTTGTTTTATCGGCGGAGATGAAAACAGTGTCGGGTGAAGTGAAGGTCGGGACGTTGTCGTTGCGGTCGGTGACGGTCACCTCGATTGTTGCGATGGAAGAAAGACGGTGCGCTGACTGTTTCGGGTTGTCGCTTGCTCTTGCTGTAACGCGCATTGCTGCGCTCGGAAGCAGGGTTTCCCGATCAACGACGCCTGTCACGAAAAGTTCTCCCGTTTCCTGATTCACCGCAACCGAGGCATCGACACTGGCCGGCTCCACTCTCAAGATCTCAAAGGTGACTCGCGCATTGCTGCCCAGGTCATTGTCAGTAGCAGACAAGCGACCGATCATGGTCGGCTGCTCGTACCGTCCCTCAGCAATCTCCAAACTCTGGGGTCCGGTGAACTCAGGAGGATTGTCATTGTGATCATCAATGTAAATTGTGGCTGTGGCTGAGGCCGACCGCTGCGGCGTACCGGCATCGCTAGCAATCACCACAAGATCGTAGCTGTCCATTTTCTCCATGTCCAAGCTATCTTTCAAAATGATTCTTCCCGAGACTTCCTCAATGAAGAAAATGCTTTGCGCTGCAGAGGATGATCGAGATGACATACTGTACGTGACAAGACTGTTCAGACCATCCTGATCTTTGTCCACTGCTACAATTTTTCCAATTTCACTGTTGACCGACGTTACTTCGGAGACACGCCACGACAGAGAAGACGGCTCAAATTCCGGGCGTTTGTCATTGGCATCGGTCAAAAAAACTTGCACACTTGCGCTTCCCATTTTTGCGCTCGAGCTATTACCGTCCGTCACCAACAACTGAAGAGTATACAATTCCTGCTTTTCACGGTCTAAAGTATCGCTTTTAGAAACTATTAGTTGTCCTGTTTTCGCGTGTATGGAGAATGGCAAGTCCTTTTTTCCGGTCTGCAGGTGGAATCGCATGTTTGAAGTGAAGTCTTTGTCATGCGCTCTTGCTTGAAGAATGTTCGTACCCCGTGTGCTGCCTTCGGAAATTCGGGCATAGTACTTGGTTTTCTCAAACTCAGGAGCGAATTCGTTGACATCTTCAACCGTGACTTTCACTCTGACTGAGGTGGTGAATTTTACCAGGTTTGGGTGATCTGTACCAGCGTTGTCGGTGACATTTGCCCAGAACTCGATAAATCCATTTTGATCTAAAACAGTAGATCCCCATGTTCTGTTAAGCGTTTCTAGGTCAAACTTCGCCGCAGTCGATACTGCACCAGAAAATCTGTCTATTGTAAACGGAAGCAACGCATCACTGGAGTGTGGATGCATTGAATATACCAAACTGGCGTGCACTCCGCGGTCAACATCGTCAGCCAACACAAAGCCAATCTGCGTGCCCACAGGGGCGTTTTCTCTTACGACAAAACTATATAACTCCGAAGTAAAAACTGGCGGGTTATCGTTCACGTCAGTCACGTGCACGAGGACGGTGACGTTTTCCGAACGTGAGAAATTACCCTTATAAAGTGTAGTGTTCACAACTACACTGTAATGGCTTCGAATTTCGCGATCTAGATCGCTCTTCACGACGTACATTCTTCCGTCGGGGAAAACCCCGAAAACTTCGCCGATGTTTCCAGCAATTACGTCGTAAGTCACGACTGTTTGTATGTCGCCATTGCTAGTGACTGCTACCGGAAACTGGAATGCATCCGTAAGTGTTTGCGCGACGTTGGTTACAACTGTATTAACCACTGCATCCTCGGCCACTTCCCCTCGCAACTCGGACCCGAGAAAACCATTGCGGAACAATGCAACCGTGTGAACTGTAAGGTCGAGCTCAGAGCACAGCATGGGTGAACCGCGGTCGCACGCAATCACAGTAATCGTGTTGACACAATCTTTCGAATGAAATGGGCGTTTGACAATAATCCTACCAAAGATGTCTACAGAAAACATGTCCAAGGCGTCCAATACAGTAAAAGTTACTTCGCCATTTAAGCCCTCATCTAAGTCGGCAACAGTTGCGCTGTATACCACCTCGCCTACCATGGCTCGACCGGTCATATAAAGAGTTGTGGAAGCCATACTTCGAGCGGCGTCTATGCCTGAATGCCAAGTTTTAATGGCGTCGCCGGCGAACTGGGGTGCATGGTCATTGACGTCCCTAACGAAAACAAGCACTGAACACTTCGAAAAACTTGCCACTGACCCGTGGGCAGAGGACTGCTTTGAGACTACAGTCAGGTTGTGCACCACCTGCTTCTCTCGATCTAATGAGTCATTGCGTAATATAAAAATGTTTCCGGTTGAATTGTCAATAGTGAAAATTCCAGTTGGATCTCCGGCAGTAATTTCGTACAGTACGCTGAAATCCTGGGTAGTTTTTACGTCAACTCGGCCAACAATTTGTAATGCACGGGCATCCTCCAAGACAGAGTATTCGTACACTGCTGAGGAGAATTGAACTGCGGTATTGAAGGCATCTAGAACCACAAACACATCTGCTTCGGCGATCACTTCTTCAGAAAACATGTCTGACGCTTGTACAGAAAAGCGCATGGAATCGCCAGCAGCAAACGTTCCAGATATTGTCACTTCGCCGGTAATAGCGTCAATATTTAAACCGCGTGACAAAGGAGAGATGCTGTACCTGAGTGAGGGATAGCTTTTTTCGTTGTCCCCGACTGTAATTGTTGCTATTATCAAGTTTGCATACGAGCCAGCCAATAAGGGTATGTAGTGTTTTCGAGGATAAAACACCGGCTGGCTTGAAACGAGATTTTCGTAATAAACGCGCACCATTGCAGTTGACCTCAGCGCGGGTTTTCCTCTGTCCAAAGCTGCAATAACCAAGTCGCACTGCGGCTCTTGCAGATCGATCAGGGCGTCAGTGACGCTGACAACGCCGGTGCTCGAGTCTACATTGAAGAGGCCAGCGGCGTTCAGGCGCCCAGCTGCTGTCCGCACGTACTCCGCGGAGTAAATTACAGTTCCGTTGTCGCCTGAATCGGAATCACGCGCCGTCAAGCGCACTACTTTTTCCAAGGGAGACGTCGCGTTAAGCTGAACTTCGTACACTCGGCGAGAAAACGTCGGTCTGTTGTCGTTTTCGTCGAGAATCGTGACGCGAACTGACGTGTTGCTTGATCTCGGTGCTGCCGTTTCGTCCGAAGCATCAAGCGAGAGGACAATCTGGTTATTAGATCCCAGCACTTCGTAATCCAAGTTCCTCACAGTCGATATAAGACCCGAGTGCTTTTCGACGAAGAACCAACCGAAGTCGTTGCCGCTGGTAATCCTGGGAAGACAACGTGACAAAAAATTAGCCACACAATTAGTTTTTCATTGTTTCGGTGGTACGTATAACATTTTAGACAGTGAAGGGTTTCAAGATATGTTCATTTCTAGATTGAATTTAATCGAAACTCCACGCCTAGAACCGTTTTTCTAGGGATCTAGAGATGCTCCCAGAGAAAGCGTAGCCGGCTCAAAATTTTTGGGGGGCAAAAATGTGTGACTTTAGGCGAACAACAGTAATTTGATAGAGACGCCGCTTCTCAAAGCACAAAATGACTAGATATGCTAAAACTTTGGGGCGGGACATGGCCTCCTGGCTACGCCTTTGCTGCGAAACCTACTAACCTGTACTGAATTCTTCCCGGAAGACCCCTGTCTTTGTCTGTGGCCACGACGTTCGCCACGAACGAACCAACAGGAAGAAGTTCCGAAAGGGTCGCTTCGTAAGAATTTTTCGAGAACGAAGGACTGTGCTCATTTTTGGAGTTTACCACCACTTCCAAGGTTTTGAGCGAAAACCTCGAGTTTGGAGATTGGCCGTCGTCGACACGTATGGTGAGATTGTACCTGGACGTTATGCGGCTGTCGATGGTCCCGGCTACCTGCAGAAATGTAAACCACATCGGCTTTTCATTTCTAAGGCAAGTCATAACAAACGTAATTTGTCCGTGGACATTTCGATGCCTTGAGCAGACAAACGATCGCAAACAATTTATCGAAGAATTTAAGATGTACAGTAGTCAGCAAAAAGCTGAGACAGTGTTGTTTCAGCATATTATTTGATACGCGCGGTGATACGTGCTGTAGAACAAAGCGACAGTCTAACATTACGAAATTAACTTTCCAGCGATAAGCAAAGCTCAGTGAGCTTGCAAAGTTTCCCACGCACACAAATCGTTACACTTTGAAGTAGTCACCCGTAAGTGCTACCCAAGCTGCCAACATAATTGCACCAATTACGTTCTCATCACCAATAGACATTTAATAAAATTGTGGTGCAACAAATACCTGGAGCTGTCCTAAGTTTACTCCAGCCGTGTTGACAAGCGCAAAATGCCCCAAGTCGTTGCCTTCCACGATCGACAGCATAATTTGTCCGTCTGGTTGACGCTTGAGGTCATTATCGGTGACGGTAATCAACGCAACCAGCTTCCCGACCTCGGCTCCTTCTTCGACCGATGCGATGGTGGACGATAGCGGGAAATATCTGACGTGAATCAGCAAGATGCAAAGGTTTAAGATGCAAGGCGGATGCTGCAGCATGCAGTGACGGCGCAGACAAACAACCGCTTTCAAACAAAATACGAATTTGTACCAAAACACTACAGTACTATAGTAAGGCCAGGTCACTAGTCTCCAAGCACACCGCAGACGCATGGCGAAGATTGACTGTGCTGTCATATAGGTAAGATCGAACATTCAATAAACAACTCAAGAATAGTGCCCTAAACGAACACTTTACAAAGCCGTAAAATAAGTGGTTTATGGCCTGATTCTAAGAGAAACTATGAATCTTCCAAATGAAAGGGCAATCGTTACCGAAATTTGCTGTTTTCGGGCAATCGTTACCGAAAATGCCGAAAATGAAAGATCTCGTGTTCAAAACCACGTTTTTTGCAATTCTGAACGCTGGGAAGCTTGTTTACCGCTTGAATTGCAAACAACCAATTTAAATAATTTACGACGTTTTTGGTCCGTCATATGTATACGATACCAGGAAGATAGCGATGCTTTTCATAACGGATTTCAATGTAATTCTCAAGCAGTACCTTATGTGAGATATTTCTGGATCATTATCATTGACGTTTTCCACTGTTACCGTGACAAAGGCTCTTCCGAACAAAACAGGATCACCGGCATCGTACGCTTCCAAAGCGACTTTGTATATTTGTTGTTTCTCGAAATCAAGAGGATGTTTTAATGTAACCACTCCAGTTACGGAATCCACGGCAAAATAGACTCCATCCTCCGACTGACGTCCAATTCGGTAGCGCACAACACCATTGGAACCCTTTCAAAGTTGTTCAAGATTGCAGCTTCTCAGTAGTTTAAGATCGAAATATTTAGGGGCAATTAAGGTCTAAAAATCTAAGTGTTGAAACAACGTAATTATTGCTTAGATTGAAGAAACGAATTGTTTAATTTTTCCTTCGTATATCTTAAGCGTCACAAACACAAAAAGCAATTAAAGCCGGGTAATAGGATAAAACTTGCTGCAGGTAAAAACAGATTTCCAATTTCCTTCTTTTGCCACACCAACACTAAATCATCATTTTAATGATGCTAAACAGAAAGTGAAGTATATTTGTCTTAATGCGACAACCATACAAATTCAAGCCCCGGAGAGGTTTTCAATCACTAGCTTCAGTTGTTTTCCGTAGGTTTCAGCTTTCAGGCCTTTCGCAAGTTTAACAAAGTGTCAACCCACTTTTGTGATTCTAATAGCCACTACAATTCACTACTGTAATTTCTTTTAATGGTAAGATACAAAGGTATTGGTCCTAAATACCAACTGCAAATCTGTTGGTGATATAGGAAAAATGATGTTTACTAAGGCTCATTAAGAGAAAGTCTCTGAAGTGCTATCTTGCATTGCTGTTTCAAATGTAAACAACACTGACGCTAACCTCATCAATGTCGCTGGCGTTAACAACCACTACTTCCGTTCCAACGGTTGCGTTCTCATAAATTTTTGCGGAATATCCACTGATATCGAAAACGGGGGAGTTGTCGTTAATATCCGAGATCTTCACCAACACTGTCATGAACCCTTTATTGTAAGGTTCACCATCATCTTCAGCAGATATGTTCAGAATATAGGTGTCCTTAAAAACAATGGTTTGTTGACAGAGTTAAGCACGTTACGCAGAAAATATTTCGAAATTATAGTTCAGTAAAACGCTACATCTGAAATTTCAGGATCACTATATCAAGTTTGGTTTTACGATTCCCGACAGATGCGTAGAAGATTTGACCATTCTTTTACATTATTTTTTTACTTCCTCCACTAACAACGCAACTTACCACTTCTTCCCGGTTTAACTTTTCTATTGTTTTCAGATACACTAGAGTCGTGTCACTCCGAGAAGAATCTAGAAAGAGGGTAAACTTGTCGCTACTCCCTTCGATCGCATATTTATTGGAGACACCATTTGCTGCTTCATCAAGATCCGTTGCCGTCGGAAGCAAATACTATAAAACGCAGATTTTGCGTTACAGCGTATCACAATCCTAATCGGATTTCGCGCAAAGATTCAACAACGCTTCAAATATACTGTGATTTTAGTCTTCGCTCCAACCCCCAAATACGAAACTCGCGAGGCTCCTGGTATAATTAGGTCAACAAATGACAAATGAAATCAGTACGAAGGGGCGCGGTGGTTGTAAGTCAGGCATATGTGCTTTCCTTCAAATTAGAAAATGTATTAATTACTTAAAAAAACATCTTTTACCATAACAGTAACGAATATTTGGAGAAAAAAATGTTTTGCCTGACACTTTGCACCTTTCGTCTAAAAATGTCCTGGTTTTCAGAGGAAGCAAGCAAAAAATGTACGTCAAAATATTTTTAGTAAGTCTTGCCCAAATTTGCTATCAAATCTGACATGCAACTGTCAACAACTGAAAGCAAAGACAATATTCCTGTGACTGTTTACAAAAATGGAAGAAATGTCGCTTTGGAAACGTCATTAAAGAACTGAAATCTTCAAAAAACTTTTGCCGACTTTGACAATTTTTTTTCAAAAGATATGGTCGCGGGAGAGCAACTTCCGTCCCTGCCCTTCGGCTTCTTGCGGCTTTGTAACCTTGCAGTGGTATATCGAGCAACGTATTGAGATAATTTGTTCATAAATCCTTTAAATATGCTTTGTAGGTTTTTACCCGGTGCCCCGTGACGTTACCATAAGATAATTTCTGCTTGCTTCTATGCTGGTAATTACAAACGGTTTAATTGAGTTAGCTTGCTAATTGGAGTCACTTCGCAATTATCTTCAGTGAGTAGCATGACAGCAAAGCACATGTATGCCCAAACTCCCCACAGGAGCTAATAAAGTCAAATCGGCACAACCATGTTTTCAGTAGGTTCAGGTTCTGTGGCGACAGAGTACAGAAAGCGGTTTATCAAAGATTACGCAATGCTTGGGCACAGCGAAAGTCATTCCTACTGCACGCTAAAGCACGAGTGCTTCAAAAGCCAACCGATCCACAAAGGCATGGTCAGCTGGCTGGGCTGCAAGAATGGTCAAACAATCAAACAGCCTTGCGACACCAGGAGTGACAAGACGTGTGACGGGAACGTTTTTGCGGCAATCTGATCGAGTCCCTGAAGTGTCAAGCTGCTTCCAGATGTTTATGTGTGAAATATACTTCCGCGAAAAATATTATCTTAAAGATTTTCCGGTAAAGCTTGCAATGAAATATGCGTTCACGCGTTCCCAACGTTTCAACAGTGCCTTATCGTTTTTCAAAAATCTGTGTAATTTTCAACTCCAGCTGAAAACATAAGACATTCAAGTGGGCTATTTACCAAAAAAATGTCAATGCAAAATGGAAGTAACCTAAGTGTGTCAAAACCTCGACTTTTTTTGGAAATGGTTTAATTTGTTGAATGGTTACAGTCATGACACCCTTGTCTGAAACCACCTACATTTTTCACCCTGTTGACTCGACGATTTCTGCAGAACCAAGAGACCCGACGTTTGGCGCCTCATTCACGTAATCGTGCTGACGGTAAACACAACAAAACGTCCAACATGGGTGCATTCAAATTGTTTTTTGTGTTGTTATATACTATTCTGGCGCAACAAAGAATAATTTATTTTCAAATGAAGCCGCATTTTTGCTTTAGTCTAAAGTCTTATTTAAAGTCTTATTCTACTAATCGTCGCCAGCAGGCAAACGCAAGTAACATCATCCAATATTTTCAAACAGGGGTGAGGAACTTATTTGCCATCACGGTTCGCATGAATTGTGAAATATCGCTGGAATGCCGCAGGAAATAATTAATTTTAACTTAAAATTCTGCCTTTACCTTCCTAAAGAAAATAATGAGAGAAAACTATGAGAAGAAGCGAGGAAGACTTCTGACTTACTGTGTATGTATCTGCTTGTCATGGAGTTTCATTTTCACGCAGTGTTGTGTTTTAGCATGGGTGACGAATTTTTTGATGCGGACCATACGTTCACACGGGCCGCATTGACCCACGTGTCGCAGGTTCCTCACCCCTGTTTAAACAATTGATCGTGGTGTTCCTTAAGGTTCGTTAATGGACCCCCTGTTACTTTTAATGTACGTGATTTTCTTTTGTTTCAAACGTCCACACAATGCCATGTGGTGATGGCTCGAACCTGCATTTTCACATAAGGATATCACAACTTCCCCAAAACATGCTCAAAATCAACTGAATAAACAGGTACAGTAATTGGATGCAGTCAAACAAGTATCAAGTAACTACACAAAGATGTTTCATTTGCTGCTAGCCAGTCACTGCAATCGAGATCACATTTTTAAGCTGAATATGATCAATGTAAGTACACAGCAAACTGAAAGTATTAAGCAGTTGTGTCTGAACTGAAAATAAACTCACATGGAAGCAACATATTATTGATCTCTAAAACTTTCCAAGGCATGTTAGAAATTTCTCTAACATGCAGATAACACGTCTAGCACATTTTGGTTTATTTCAATCACATCTGCAATTCTGAATTACTTTAAAACAATAATTGGACCAGAGCATCTTCTGCAAAACCGATTTTTAAATACGTGATTTGCGCAAATAAACTTGGAAATTCAAACACAAGTTTGAAGAAATTGAAAATCATGGTGGCTTAGTTAAACTCAGCCTTAGCTGCAACTTCTGTATAGGTAAAAAATGATTTGCTGTCACCTTTCCATACAATTTTTTCGTAACCGGATTGTGTTCATGGAACAAAACGTCAAGACTATTTTCACCAGCTTGTCAGAAGTAAAGCTTGCAAACAAACGTTGCAGTGCACCCGCCCTTTTGCATGGGGTTATTCCCAATTGCATTAAATCTTTGTCAATTTGTTTTTTTTCGTACAATCTAAACTCACACTTTTTCGATGATTATGTAACTTCATGTAAAACCAAAAATTTTAATTTTTTACCATGATTTCCTTTTCGATAAATTAAAATGTCCCCTGCCTTATGTCTATGTTTCACATCCTGTGTCTTTTCTGTACAGTACGCGCTGAACCGCTGAACCACTGTGTGTGAGTTGGGTTGACTGGCCGATTGCACGTGCAGTATATCGCTTTGCCTGCGCTTTACAGTTTCGCGCAGTAAATTTCGTCATATGCTAAACCACAAACAAGACTTGACTTCATGATTTTACCGAAACATCTTTTTGTGCGCGCAAAACCTAAGCCACACCAAAGCAATTGATGCCATAATGCCACTCACCAGTGTTCCTATTCCTGTGCTTTCCGGAATCTTCAAGGCAGTTGAAGCTGGTGTGAAGACTGGTGCGTTGTCGTTAACATCCAACACATTTATTTCGATTTCGATCGGGGCTAATGGATCTGAAGTCGCTACCGCCACAAGTCGGATGACGTTGCTTTCTAGTATCTCTCGGTCGATCGTTTTATTGACCCACAATTCCCCACTGGCATCATTTAACCAAAATATATCGCTTGGAGGAGAGAGCCTGAGTTGAAAACAAGATTAGGTTTACAGGTCAGGAATAAACACTCGTTCTGATTTGCAAGTCAAGGTCGACCAATGACGTTTGTTTAACGTTAACGGTAATTCTCTTTTGGTAATTTAATCTTCCGAAATTCGTCTTGATTTTCAAAATCAAGAATTTTTTGCATAGAAAGAATATAGAAAAGCCCTTTGCATTAAAGTTTAGTAGCACGATGACGAAAATCCTATGAAATATCTTGGAGGTTATGAACGGTGTAGAACCTGATGGAAATCGCTATACTGTCACTAATCGTCTTTGGTTGTAAGCAGGATGCAGTGAGTAGCTTAACGACGTCTTTGCCTCAATGCCTTGATGACGCGTAAACATGGCGCTGATAGGATTAAGTGATTGCGATGCAAAACTTAGGTTCTGTATAATTGTTACAGCACGAGCATTTTGACATTGGGAGGCACAGCTTGTCTTGAAAATAATTACAAACAGGAACTGGACAACCAATCCCTCCCGTACCCTATCGGGTACACCCAAGTAACAAGCATGTCATTTTGTTATTGTCAAGTGCATGGCAGAATTTTCGAATTTTTTGTCTTTATGACATCCCAGAAAAGAACCTTTTTCTTATTATAGCAAGGAGTGCATCGCTTCGGAGCGGCCCTGCTTAGAATTATGAAGAGTGGAAAATGTGGAAAACCGGGGGCAAGTTTTAAAACTACGTGTGACATCACCGTATTAGCGGCACCCGCAGCTCAGAATTAATAAAACCGAGCACGCTGGTGAATTGCGCAACTCCAACCAAATTACCACTGGTAGATATGTACAAAAAATTTTGGCAGACGTTTTTGTGCATACTGTATCTACCAATGGTGATTTGGTTATAGATGCACATATTTGCGTCACCAAACCGCACTTATTTGCGTCACCAAACCTGCAGATCAGTTAATCGCAGAGGAGTACCTGTTAACAACAACAGTGCAATAGTTACGAACATGGATCCATGCTGATGCAGCAATTTAAAATAACAAAAATGCAATAATCTCTGGATTGTTATTAATGACGAGTGGTGTTGGAGTATTCCTCAATCGTGTAATCAACAAAATTGGTTTTCAGCGACTGTCCTGAAACCGATTGTTGACACCATTTGTCCGGAAAGGTATTACAAGAGATAATGAAATTGGCCGCAATTACGTATGTCGCGTTGCTAACGGCACCGAATGCGATTATACATTGCGACTAGTTTTTTAATCTTGCTGAAAATCGAATCACAAAGGAAAAATTTTGTTAGAAACGATGTACTTTCAACGAGGTAGTTGCAAAGTTACACGGGGGACCTAATTACATGCATTGCAATGGCTGTTTGTTCGTTATTCGAATCTTTGGATCGAATGTAAACATTAAAAAGCTGGGCGTGACACTGACAGATATCAGTTCTCACTAAGAAAACATTTGTATCACTAAAGAAACATATGTATCGGGCACAGTTTGCTTGGAGCTGAAAAACGAACCCCAAAACTGTGGCTGTGCGGTCACAGCGGTGTCGCTTGAAATGCGATTCGTGGTGTCCATTGGTGCCAGCAACCGGGTCGTGGCTTGCTTGAGAAATCTACATCGATCGGAATCATAATCTCGATGTCAATGTCGTAATCATGGGTTTGTTGCACGACAAGCCACTTAAACTGTCCCTGTTTGTTACCATTGCGTTGACTTTTTTTCGCCCGCGCACGAACGCAACGCAGCGAGGACCTGAAGTACACTTCTTTTGCAGAAATTAGTCTTTGAGCCCAAACGCCGTTGAGTTCAACATAATGCAAAAGTATGGTAATACAGCAGTGCTCTAAAGAGCACACGCCTTATCCGATTCGACGCTTTCGATGAAGTCAAACAATCTGCTAAAACTTTTCCCGCAGATGCGTGGGGTAAGTTTATACAAAATGTTCATTCTACATCCAAGTGCCATTTGCACCAGATTCCACGATCTGCGCCTGAATAAAGTAGCACTTATGTTCCGGCGTATCTCTATACTCGCCCAGAGTTATAAAACCAGAGTGTATTGCTCACCGTTAAGCTAACGAACTCAAGTTATATTGTGAGCAGCATACAGTAGCCACAAATACCGTGAGCATATTGTTTTATTCGACGTCTCGCCCTAGCCATAACCATAAGCCACCTTCAACAAAGAAAATAAAACATACTCTCTACAGTCTACAGTGTAGACTCCACACTCTGGTGGCTGCACACAATTTCAGGACATTAGGCAAACTCAGATGGAAATACTATTAGGTTTGCCAAACCACCGCACCTTCAAATTAAATGGCAAGTTTTACAAACAAATTGATTGCGCAGCAATTTGTTCGCCTATTGCTCCTCTACTTACCGATGTACAGCAATGAGCTCGACAGTAGAAAAAGTTCTCACCAAAAATCAACGTTCAAAACAAACCAGTTGTTATTTAGCGCTACGTAGGCGATATATCTGTTGCTTTCAATGACATGGGTGCACTGAACACTTTCTTTGATGCCTTCCTCAGCGTACACAAAAATATCACATTCCAAAGAATTGGAATGCGGCAATTCCTACTTGAATGTCCTGATAGACAAAGGTCTGACTGGAATGCAAACAACAAAGCACGGGAAATCGGCTTATTCTGGGCTCCACACTTATTGGACAAGTTTAATTCCTCACCACCAAAAGAGAAATTTTGTTTGTGGTTTACTTAACAAGGCTTACAAATTTGCCAGCACATGTACTGCCATTCATAGCGAATTCTTGAAAATTAAAAGTATGCTGATCAAAAGCGGGTACCCTAAAGTATACCTGTACCGCTGTATCATGAAATATCTAAACAAGAAACATGAAGTCCCCGTTCATTGTTTTACGAAAAACTNTTCTATGACAGAAAATATCAACATACATATTCCCGGCCTAGGTGAGATTTCTTATGGAGTTCCTTGCATTGCACAGACAGGCCGAAACTCGGTAACCCGAATCAATGAACAAAGTCAATCAACGCTCCGGAGTATGTAAAAACTGTCGGCCAACCACGCACCGATTTACTTCCAAGCAACGAGAAATATTGGGAAGCATCGCCGGTCAAAAATAACTTATCCTGTTCGAGTTACAGGAACACCCACCAGATCTCAACGAAAATAGTTATTGTTAAAAACGATCTTCATTGTGTTTGCACGAATGCCTTCAAACAGCTCCTTCACTTTTCTACACTGAGTGTGTTTTATTTTTTCCTGAAGATGGCTTATGGCTTAGTGGAACGTCAAATAAAATAATTTTTTTCAATACTGGCAGCTGTACTGTTTACAATAAGAGTTTGTGTTCACTAACGAACTTAATGTTACACAACGACGCGCAGGTTTTCTGCGGCATTCACAATCAAAATCTGGAAGTGCTCAGTGCGTGCTTCTACCAAATATGTCATAATATTGATCGCCAAACTTCCCTCTGCGAAGCGAAAAGCGATCACCCAGGANAATTTTTTAAAAATTTCCCTGAGCTGTCGTTTATGACGTCACAAACTCCATAATTAATACAATTAAAGCTCCGTCAGAGCGCAAAAATGTCTGCAAAATTATCTGGGTGTTTTTTAGATTAGACGCTCGTTAAAAAGACGCTCGTTGAAGCTGAAGCCAAACAAAACCAGCTTACTTGAAAGATTGGCCTTGAGGAATACCAATCTGGCCGATTTTGTGGCTTTCTTGCTCTTCTAAGACAGAGAACGTCCGGGACCGAACTTGACCATGGCAGTAGCGAGCAACCGCAAGCAGAACAACCGATGTCAGAAACAAGATACTTCTAAGNACGTTTTGGTACATTCCGATTGCCTAATTCCAGCTTTGCCGTTTTCCTGTGCCACACAGCCTTTCGTGCCGTCTTTTATTCACTCTTTCGACGACATTCGGCATGACTATCAATAGCGGTATATTAGCATCGAGTTTTCCGCGTGCAGCACACAGGTGTATATCACGATATTCAGCTACCCTGTTGATAGTTGATGGAAAAATTAGCAATAATTTCCAAGAAATCATATTAGCTCTCGCCGACTTCTTTCTACTTACAGAAACATGCGAGAACAAGATTGCGATATGTATTGCGAGTCTTATCTTGTTTCCAGATGAAATACCACTTCCGAAGTGCTTTACGTTGAAGACCTACTGAAAAACCCAGTAGTTATAGCGCTGCTCATCAGCTCTCAGCAGCCATTACGTGAACGGCGATGATGAGAAAGCTATTGTCAAAACCGCAAACACGTATTTTCCCTGAAATCAGTTTTCAGTGTTGCAACGACTTCGCGTTGCCAATGTGAACCTACAAATACAGTAGTAGCCTACTATAGCTGCTGTACTGGATCATGTCATCTATTCTTCAGGCAAGAGTAAAAAATCTGCAAATGCATCAAGTAACTTTAATGGCAGGCAGACCAATGCAAAGACCTGCTGACCGTTCGCGTACCAACAACGCTTGCTTCCTTACTAATTCACATAAAAATCTTTTAAAATATCGACATCCGTGTTCGTGATAGAAAATTTAGCAGGTTTTTATCGGGACATTGTTCACTTTGTAGAAAGACGGCCAAACCAGGGACGGATCCAGCCAACAAAGTTAGGTGGGGGGTGATTTCAGAAATATTTGGTAGTCAAGTCTTATTACGGGTTCACTACTGTAAGAGAGATGAAGTATACTTCGCATCACTGCTCTTACAAAACAATGGACGGCAAAATGGCCTTATATCGCGAATGCTGTTTTCCCAAATGTACAAAATCATGGCAAATAAAGTTACTTTCATAGGTTTTAGAGATGCGGTCGCCCCAATCTCCCCCCTGTGCCACACGGACGTGTGGAAGCAGTGTAGGCTCAGTGCGTGGAAGCAGAATAGAAGCAATGCAAAAAATATAAATATCTTAAATCAATGGCGGCCGTGAACAATAAAAATAAATGTAATGCGACCGGCAATAGCGAAAAGGTTGTGCACCCCTGCTATATACGAAACCTACAAGATGAAGTCTGTAACCTTACATCATTAACAGTGCTTAAACCAAAACGCTCGGCTGCAGTGAGAATTGCTAACAACCACAACCAGCCTGGAGCCTTGCTCTACGAATCAGTTACGTAGCTCACCAATGATATAGGGTCAGAGACTATATATCATTGAGCGTTTTTCCTCTCTGTTTCAACTTCGCGACTAGAAACCAGCGCGTACCGCATCAGGTAATCACACAATTACTATATTCGTTGAAGTACAAGATCCAACTAATCAGCTCAAGTGCAACGATCAAAGACAACGGAAGAACGAAAGTCTCCGCTTCAACATGCGAAAACACGATTGTTAGAAAATGGAGTCGTCCATTGTACTCTTCAATTGAAATAGAAGATCAACACTTCCTGCAGTTTTTGCAACTTCTTGGATGGTGGTGATGTGGATTTCGGTGTCTCTGATGATGGCGATTAGCTCGATGAGTTAGATCTCGCACCTTAAATCTATTTGCTAATCTTGCAAGCAGTGGCGCAACCAGAGGTTTGAGCCAGGGGTGGCAAAGCTTAGCTGAAGGGGGCCCACTGGTCTCTGAAAAAATTTACGAAATAATAGTGAAGCTCTGGATGCCGTGGATGTCTATGCCAGCTAAAAAAAACTGAAAACACCCCGAAAAAAGCAAAAAAAGCAACAACCTAAATAATACTAAATGACGAAATGTCAACTAAAGGGGGACCACTTTTTGCATTTAGCTTGCCAGGGGGGGCGGCTCGCCCTCTTGCCCCCCTGTCAGTTACGCCACTGCTTGTAAGCACTTTCACTCAACAAAATATGAGGCCCAGTACAATGTGAACCTATGGATGCAGCCTCAATTACAGAACTTTCGCCGAGACACGTCTTAAAAGATTAGTTCTGTAAATAAATTTGAGTTGTGATCGAAGAACCTTTATTTGAGATTAGCAATTTGACATTAAAATATTGGCAAGAAGTCTTGGCTGTCTAACACGAAATTTCTTCAAACCTGGGACAAGTATTATTATTTATTACTGTCCAAAAATTTCAACATTATTGTGAGAAAAGCAGTGATTCCTGCAAATATTTTGGTAGTACGGTTTCGATACTGTCTTACTCAACCTCAGTCGTACCACAGAGTGTTTCCTGACCAGGTGCGCACTCAGTTTTTTTCCGATGACCATGCCTTTCATTGATTAAATTTCTCTGGAAAAACAACAACATCTTAAAAGTTCACAAGTACACTGGTGTTTTCATAAGCCTTCACGGTTTTTGCGCCCATTTCACCGTCGATTCAAATCATATCGCTATTTTTACCGCGTGTTTTAGCGCTTCATTCGTCAGACTGTCTTCACAGATCCTATCTGTAACTATTGCTTTCTGGACCTGAGAGTTCCTGTCGAGTTCATCTGCGACGCAATTACTTTTACCACGTACTGTTTGTACGTGTTGCTCTGTTGCCACTTACCACCAGTCCAACCAGCGACTGAGCGTATGCTGACTGATTTACGGCTTGAACCTGTCTTTGGCAAGAGCAGCCTTTTTTGTGCTGTTTCAAAAAGCGCTCCAAGTAATTTCATGTGTCCAGACGGTTGTGCTGCTCAGAAGCTTCAACATCTGTCTATTGGCAACAGCAAGATGGGTGTGCTGACTTTATCAAATTTTTCTTCGTGATTTATGAAACATCTTTGTTTTTATGTGACAGAGTAAATCGCGCCTCAAAAGGCATCGATTTACCGATACAATGGAAACCACTACCGGACATAAACAAAACTTTATCTCGCCTTCGTGAACTTGTGGATTATTTATCTCCACAAGCATGCGCTGCTTAGGAAGCTTGGCAGGAGGATGAAAATGATATCGCTGGTTTTTTAATAACTCAAACCTTTTTAAATGGGGCCAAAAATCGCAATGAAAGCATTTTTTTACCAACTCTTGTAGCATTTACATTTTTTCAGAGAACCAGCCATAATACTTCATGAACTTGCTGCTTAGTGAAGAACAACTATCTCAATCATGGATTTCTTTCACAGTGGTGCTTTGATGTGCCTCGTCCTGCTCTAAATACACTCCTACTGCTTCGATAGAGGCGTTTACGGTGCGTATCGTTGACGTGCCCTAAATACGCTAAAAAACGCACCAATGTTTCCCCAGAATTGCAGCCAATTAGATTGCTCTGAAGACGCAAGTAATGAAGAATACAACAACTTCTTCAATTTCAATGCAAACCAAACCTACAGTATTTTTGGGTTGTCAGTGATTGCTTTTAAAGCAAGATCGTTATCTCGCAACAACTTTTTGTTGTACTTACAATCTGAGCATTGCCTTTTCCATTACACAAATACATGGTTCAACAGTTTGAAATCCTTACAATAGCAACCTGATTATGTGCATGCAGAGTGGCTCCAGAGAAACAGCCAACCAGAAACTTAAACAAAATTTGATTTGTTAATCATTTTTGCTGATTGCTACTCACCGCACCAGGTCGCTCAGCAGCACCAAAGTCAGTCCCTCTCAAAATTAACGTGAAGCAGTAAGTACTGGCGCCACACGACTCTTTGCCTGTTTCAGTTTAAGCGCTAGTTTGTTGACCGTCAACTGGATCGTACTTTGCCTCCGCAGAAAACAAAATCTGAAGAGCGAGCGGTGCTTTTGTTCATAAACAGCGTGTTTGTCTTAGAGCGAGCGACGTAACTTAGTACATTGAAACTCCTCTTCATTCAGATTTCATTTAAGAAAGCTTTGAACCTGCGAAGTTGTTGGTCCAAAGCCTCTCTGCATTCACCTCTGAGGGTTTTTTGTTTATCGAGCTTAGGCTTATTCCGACAATATAGCGAAACACGTTTTTAATCTTTCTGTTGGCCAGAACGCAGCAACAAACTATTTGAAACACAAGCTTTTCAGAATACTTAACACCGTTGTGTATGCGTGGACATTTTCTCCACATACACTGACACTTCAACATTCGTTGGCTACTTGTTATAAAAGATGACACTACCACACGCAGGAGTGTCGTGTACTTCCACATCTTGTTTCGTTCTGGGATTGCTTTATACTCATGTCGATTATCATCTCGAATGGAATAAACGCTTTTGGTTGTTTCTTTACAAAATTAATAAAACCAACTTTCACCAAAAAAGTTGACTCGAAGTTCGTTTCCGCAGGTCGCGCGTATTCTGCCATAAATACAGGGGTGTTTTTTATAGTCTGCAGAAGGCAAACAGTTTTCCAATTTTCGGATCACTTCACTTGTTTCATGTTAAAGCTGCTTGCAAGTTTTCCGGTCAGTTGTTGGACCACGATCGATCTCGCTCTTTGACAAGCCTAACTAATTGTATAAATTCCAAAGGTTTTCGTGTGCAAAACTTTACCAATCAAAATTATTTTGCTACAGGACATAGTACCCGACCAGGAACTTCTGTTTCGGTTTCGTCAAACTAACAAATGAGAAAGAGATCGCTGGTGGTCCGGTAGCGGCGGTACTGCATTTTGTGGACCTTGACTACGGTCGAACTACATCAGGTATTTCGTTTATTGCAATCTTTCGGAAAATGATTACAATTTCAATAAAACATTTTTTACGTGTTTGAAGTGAATTTTGCCTCGAATTTTGCCAGCGAAATAGTTGGGGTCAATGACTATCCCTGAACCCCCACCTCCAACGCCTGGAGTTGGAAACTTCCAGCGCCACCATCACTCAAACAATTTCTTTGTCTTATTTGGAAACTATAGAAACCTTAACCAACGTATAATCTGCGGAACTGCTTGTAGACACTGCAACAACAGAAAACTGAAGTTTACTTGCCAACTAATCCCATTTCCCAGAAGCACATTTTTGTAAGATTGGACAGGTTATACGCTACCTGTACATTATCACGAGTGAGGTATGTATAAGGCAGGGTGGCGAAGGCCACATGTGGAAATGATATCGGCCTATCGACCTGCGGTTGAATGGTGAGCGAATACGTGATCAGTTGTGATTTCTGGAATCACAACTTTGATTCAGCTCTGACTCGAGGTAGTTTACTTTTGAGTTTTTCAACAACTAAGGCGCCACATACCTATAAAGGTAAAATAGCATTTCGTCGATGGCGATATCATCTAGCTATAAAAACAAGCGCCCAAAGAAAGCAGTTTCTTAACATCCACACCTATACGCTAACACCTCGACGCTTTCAATTCTCTTGAAAGCTTGACAACTGTTTTGGGCATCGACGTGCATTATGGGGATCGTTGCTATTACAAGCACAACATTCATAGGTGCTGTTGCGGAATCCTCGGTATTGACGACGGTTGCTTGGAAATACCATTAACACGACTATCAACGCACATATCTGCTGTTTCACGCCAAATCTAGCGTGGCAGGAATTTTTCAAATCATCAATCGGGCTAAAGTCTCTTCTGCAACTTTACGTTTACGTTTCAAAAAATCTATGCTCGTGTAGTTTCATCATGACTACGTCCTTCCCACGAGTTTCGGTAATTGCTCAACACTCGGCTTGACTTACAACGGTTCGTTCCATACAAACCTTCCTATTGTCCAGTCATTTTTTCCGCTACCGCGACAAAGCCTTTCCCAAGCAATTTACATTCGTCATTTTGCTCAGTGCATTGTAATAAGCCGATGGCAATTTGTAACGAAACACAAAACTTTTGTCAAACAAACATAATAAAGCTTTTGACTTCCTCAAGCAGTGGAAAGGGTGCAAATTTACTGCAGGCTGAAATTTTGTCATCCAGCGAAAAGAGACTTGTCACAGCAAGGCTCTAGGAATAGTAAGCCAATACTTAAGGTAGAATCAAAGCTAGCGGAAGCCAAAAACGGGTGTGAATCAAAAATTCGTTTCCATTAAATTTCTTTAAATGCATGAAAGTTTTCCAGCTGCATTTATGAGTCTATCCGTCACGTGATGCATTACAACTCAATTAGTTTGGAGATTAGTCGCCACAAGCTTCAAACTAAGGTTAGGAAAATTACAATCTGGCAGCGACACTTTACAAAAATTTATTAAAACTAAAACTATTGATTGATTTTAGCAAGTTGATCGCAAATTTTTTTGCATCTTGTAACGTTCTACCTCAAAGATCACATTTCCTTCAATGAAACCCAGCAAGGTGCGAATCACTCATGAACCATTTATGGAACCCTTCATCCCCTCTACCCACGAAGAAATTCCTCTTTCCTTATAGGTTTTTAGTGTATAGATATAATTTGCTTAAGAATGTGACCTTAATTTTCACACCACTGGAGTGTATGTCGAAAAACCAGTTTGACGATTTCGTAAAAAGGATTTATCCAAACGAACAAGCACACAACAAGAGCGCGGCAAGAGTACACGGATTTCGGTTACTGCTGAAAAGGCAGCTGGCATGCCGAAGGCCATATCCGGCTCTCGAAGTTAAACTAATGGTAGAGATATGTTCACTCTAGCAGTCATACGCATGCAAAACTTTCAGCAAGACTAACCGCACCTTGCTTGTAACCAATTGCTGATATTTTGATTAATAAAACATCTGTTTTTGAAAAGTTTAGCCAAAAACTGGCTTTAACGCTGTTCTTAACGACAAAATTTCAGGAAAAGTGCTTTCAATGATGGATCTCTTACAACGGTCTCGGTTTCGCTTTCGAGCCTTTTGATGCAAGCACGGCATCAACATTCATCTTGGCTTCAAAATTCTCAACTTGGTCTCTGCCTTAGCTGTTCTCGAAAATTATCCAATATTGGTAATTTTTACAAATATTTTAAAACAGCAAGAAAAAAGCAGTTATAACAAAAATTAATTTCATTTCTGTTTGATGTAAGACCACGAAGCTGGTTTTTAATGCAAGTCTTTGAAACAAGCTTTCTTGTTAACATAAAGAATTTCTTCGGAAATAAAGATTAAAACTCGGCTTAAATTTTGATGTCCGTTTTTGTTTTGCTTCCCTGCAGCATTTTTTGCTGCCCTATAACTTTTTCGTGGCTCTACGAGAAAATTATCTGCTTTCTACCTTGGCTTCCAACGCTTTCACAGCACATGCACCTAATAACAATCCAAATGGTCGACACTCAAAGTATCTGAAGTAATAAGGACCGAATCATCGTTTCCTCAGCAAGAAAACGGAATCATTTCATTGGCAACTCTAGTGTACATTTTATAAAAGATTTGTGAGGCAGCTCAGATTAGTAGTGTGCTTTTTCTACTCCAGCTCTGTCACAGACCCGTCGTCAAAGAGGCTGAGGTTGTTCAGTCTTTCCAAGAGAAAGTTGAATACCCATTTTCCGAAAAACCACATACACAAGAAGAATTATTATTACCTTGTTCCACTTCAAGGGCTCTTATGTTATTTATCTCTAAAAACAATTTTTTCTTCGAAAAATGCTGTTCTTTTCGCTATTCATGTTGTTGCGTAGCATTTGCCACCAAGTTTCAAATCAAGCAGATAAATTCGATCTTCCAGCGATTATTTTGACAACATAATGAAATAATCGCCGGAAGATCGAATTTATCTGCTTAATTTTTTTTCTGTTCATATCAACCAATATCAAAACAAAGTAACTTAAAATATCTTGACATTATGTTTGATGATAACTTAATTAGAAGCCTCAAATAGAAATATTACTAAAACATGTTTCTAAATCATGTTGAATTTTGTTGAAATTAAACCGCCACGCTAAAATTTCAGTGCTCAGATCCGTTTATTTTGCTCTTTTTCCTTCTTATCTAATTTACTTAATTTAGCAAAGAGCAAATAAAATTACCTTACTTCCTCTAATTAGGTTGTGGAATAAAGCTGAAAGAACCCTTAATTATAACAAAACGTAAACGAACATTCCCTATTGTAAATAACGAAGTTTAAAAATTATTGATTTATTCAAATTATCAGTTCCCAAGTTAATGCACTCTTTTGGTAACTGTGGACTGCCTGAACACTTTAACATTTATTTTTCAAAGAATGCACCAGCACGCAATTACCAAACAAAGATTGCTTCTTCATAAAAACAACATTTAATAAGAATCAACACATCTCTGAGTCAACTTTGTTTGAGTTATATTGCTCCCAAATTTTGGTTTGAATTTATAAAAATTGGAGTCTTTTTCATCTTCTTAATTAGGAAAACAATACAATTTTTTCTCCTCTTGCCAATATGCCAACTGAATCTTCGTTCGCGTGTTTGTTCAATTCCTTTCAAAGGTTTTATTTAACGCTTTTTTCTGCATTACTCTTTGTTTTTTCAAGTGTTCACCCCACCCTGCCTGTACTTAGGGATGCTTTAACTTCTATGAAAAATTAAAGTTATTGCATTTTGTTACTTCATTTTCCTCGTGAGAAAAAACGCTTTTCTTAAGATAGCAATTCTAGGCTAAATGAGAAATGTAATGCTCCAAAACAATATCTCAGAACTGTAATACAGTAATAATCAAAGCCCCCAAAATGGTTGCGAAATGACCGTCGAGAGCGATAATGGGAATTTTCAATATAACCTGTAAAAAGGCGAGATTCCCCCTTTAGTATAAGTGATGTGCCAACAGCCTTGATGATTTTCTCAATTTTGTTATACTTTTCAGTTACTTAATTTTGTTTGATTATTTATTTTTCTATGAAATTTAAAAAGAAACCTTTAATGAAAACAAAGAAACACGGAATTATAGTTTTTAATAACTGCTCTGAAAATCGGGTTAAAGATACTTCTAACTTACTCCAGAAGAAAAAATAACCCGTACAACAAATTGCACCTATCAAAGCGTGTCCATTGACAACATAAAATCAGTTGTTATAGATGTTGTAAAGATTATAAATTTCGCCTACTGAGCATACATAGCTTTTATAAGTTAATTGGCTATTACCTCAAAATACTTTTAATTAATTTTAGCTTTTTTACTTAAAGATGGAGCTGAATCCCAAACCCATTAATGGCCTTACTTCTTAAATATAAAACATTTGCTCCTTCGGTTGTGAAGCTGCTCAGAAACTCCCCACAATTATCCTGACGGACAGTACAGTTCCTCAATATTTTTTATTTGAAAAAACTGCGAAACAGGTTTAGTGATACTCTTCTCTTTGAATTGGCCCTTTCAGTGGAGCCTCAGGAGATCAGCTATAACTCTCGGCAACATGAAACGTTGCTCAGCACTGCCTTCTCATACCCTTCTCTGAAACGTGGTCTCTCAGCACTTAAGCGCGGACATAATTTTTCTGCTGGTTCTTTCAGCAGAAAAATCGGCTCGGTCGACAATTTACAAACCTCTCAAGTTTGGACGTAGAACAATGCGACGCACCAGCCGAGCTTGCCTAATGAGCTACACTGAAAAATTTAAAACCAACAATGACACTCGCGCCGTTTCTAGGTACGAAAAGCCCAGAGCGAAAAATTGACGCCGACGAGCATCTCAAGCGCTCTCAAAGAAGACTGGGCCTTTATAGCGGGTTAACTAACCGAAGCTGACGCTGATGGCCCTTCAAACTCTGGGTAAGAGCTCCACCACACTGCGGAGTAAATAAGTCTGTCTGAGGCAGGAACGGTTCAGTAATCAATGAAGAAAGAGCACAGCTTCACATTTTTTTCATTTACGGCAAGTTCCCCATAGCGATGCTTATCTTCCTTCTTCGAACTTTTCTCTATGTGGCATGCTTTCACGCAACCATTTTCGCAAAACAATTGCAGTTAAATATAATCAATCACATGTAAGATGTGAGTCACGCTTAGGATATTGTAGGGCATTTTTCTTAATCTAATTTTTCTAGAACAGAGCGATGGGGAATTGCTGAACAAGTTTTCCTTTTCGACGTTAGAAACGTTTTCTCATGAATATTTTAACAGTGGAAACAAAATTAAAATCGAATCTGATAACTTTCAAAAATACTCTGTTCTGCTCCGGTAGTCAATAAATTTGGTCACGTCACTTCAACTATGTCTGACGTAATCGAATTTTTCTAAATCGTTTTCCCTTACTCAAACGAATGCTGGTGTTCAGCATTGATCTCTCGCTAAAACTCCAAACTTACGCTTGCCAGCATGGCACAGAATCCAAGTTACTGACACGCTTGCACTGGAGTAAGGAAAGCGGACTAAACAATAGCTGCTTGCCAAATCGTTACCACTTTAACCATGGTCCAAGATAACGCAGAGGAAATGGAGATTGAAAGCCAACAAATTCCAAGATTGTTTCCAAATTTATAAGTTTTCGAGCTTAGTTAAAGTGGATCCTAACAGTGTTGGAAACTTGCAAACATAAACCATCCCGATTAACTGCAAAAGATCCCTTAAAAATCGTGACAGGATCTGACAAAGATTTTCCTTGCAAAGAAAAGCAACATTTTACTTTGATAAGTAAAGGGCAGTTTTTCCATGACATGAGTTAGTTAGATTATGAGCCTGTGTTCCTTACTCATCTGTACATCAACATGCATGTGTTACCGATGTGATACGCTTGGACTACAAACGGCATAAAATTATCAACAAAAACTTTGAACCTTGAAAATATCAATCTGTAGGTATCAGCTTATACCATGAAAATCCCAACAATTGTGAGTGAAAACCCCGATAAGGTACAACGTCATGCCGAGTTTCGTGCTGTAGAACGTTGCATTTAAGCCCAGTTGGATTAACAGAAACAAAGAAAAGAGCGAAATAAGTATCAGTAAGGAACGAAATAGGAAGCGCAGTATATAAAACTAGCGCTTCGTAAATCTGATCTCTGAAGAAGTTTTGGCTGAAGTCAACATGGAGTGGCATTTTGATAAGGAGTGCTCAGGCTGTTTACGTTGCATAAAGCGTACATAACTTTATATTGCATAGAGTGCATATAATTGAACGTTTTCGAGCTTGCTTAGTCCCAGACATAATTGCAGATGAACAATTGCTCTGGTCAAAAGACAAAATTCCTGAACATTTATTGCAGCGGTCGGGAACCTATGGCTCGCGAGCCAGATGTGGCTCTTTTGTTGACGGCATCTGGCTCGCTTGATATTTTCGTAATACGATTGTTGCGAATGAAATGTTTTCTGTAATTTTCCATCTACCAGACTACAAAGCCATCAGCAACGCCATGCAGCACCAGAAGTCGCATTAACAGTTAGAAGCATGTTATTAAAGAGAAAATTCAGACATTTTCCATTGTTTGAAATTGTTGGTTTTGCTTAAAAATGCACACGTTGGTTAGTAAGTTAGTTGCATTAAGTGTTGAAAAATATTATATGGCAGTCACGGAAATACAATCAAAAATATGCAGGTTTCATGGCTCCCTTAGCCAAAAATGTTCCCGACCCCTGATTTGTTGCATTGCCAGTTGACCGTCCATGGTGAAAATTACGGCATTTTTGTGCCCTGTACTCAATCAAAAATTTTACATTCCAGGTTTCACAAGAGTAGGCATACTTTGACGGAGCTCTTAGCCAAGCTGGCTTTGTAAAACCGTAAGAGTCTCACAAGCATCGTGAATCAACATAAGCCCAACTTCTTCCCAAGGTTTTCGAATCTTCCATTTTTGGAATTTCAAACACCCTTATCCTTTCAAGCGTTTAATGCGTCTGATCTTACTGTTAATTTTTTGAAACAAACGCTAAGTGGTGGGTTACGCAGAATCATAGGTAACATTAATTTTTGGGAAAAAAGAAAACAAAGACCCGAATCCTGTGTATGGAAGGAATCCTTTCACAACTAAGGATCATACACTAAGATCTCAACAGAGTACATATATTTCGCCTACTATATTGGCAGTATCAGCTCTTATTTAAATGCTGTAGAATCAATCCCTTAGGAAAAGAGTGAAAAACGAATTTTCTCACTTCAAAGTAAAGGAAACAAGCAAAAATTACAATAAGTGAAGATGTACCTTAAGTAAAACAATATTCACTTTGAAACATCATCATTATATCACTAATCACTAACATACAGTTGGAAGAAAAGATTAGTTGCAGGCATATGTTGCGAAATTATAAAATTCAATTCATAAATTAACCAACTTCAAACAATTTAAAACTCACTGTCATTGCCCCATCATCTTTACAAACTCTGATGGATTCCTATCCTTTAAAAAATCTGAAGTTCAATTATCTTGCGTTTGGGCGTCACAGATTGCAAACTCGACAAGGCATAAGTTGTGCCGGTTACTCAGGTTTCAATGAAAAGCTTTTTCACTTATTCAATATTTCCTAATTTTGTAAGTCATATTAAAATATGTCCTGAACCTCGGCTAAGCTATATACGGCTCTCTTTGTTTCAATAGCTTTGCGTTGTGAACCTTTCATTTCAAAAACATTTTGCTTTTGCAATTGTCAAAAATTTCCAAAAGTACATTGAACTTCTGTTATGTACAAAAACCGGTTGTACACGGTAATGACGTTTTCTTCCACATACATCATTTTTTGCCGACATTTGTTGTAAACCGCCCTATATATATTAATTATTAGGGACCTACTGACCAAGCCAAAACGTACTTATTGAACGTCAGCTTCTCATTCCTGCCTCATTAACTGCGAGAAAACAGTGTATCAGTGCACTATCGCTTACACATGGGAAAGAAGCAGCGCAAACCACTAGGCTATCGCTTAACGAAAACCTCCTCGTGATAGTTGAACACCACACAATAGCCGTGTTTGGTGTGTGGAATTAATCCTGTTATCACAACGTGTAACAAGACTCCAGCGATGACACAGCAAGGAATGCAAAACCGCGAGCAAGCAGGATGAATAACAGAGAGCGAGTGGCCCACGAGCTATTTTAATGCTAACCGAACTTCGCACCAGAGTGGTGTTTTAGATTGTCACTGAACATTATATTGCTTCTTTTAAAGTGTGCAGGCTTGCGAAGAACACTTCTCTGACGCAGGGGCGTATCCAGTCAGTAAGTTTAGAGGGGACGATTTCACAAATATTCGGTAATCAAGTCTCATTATGAGTTCACTACTGTAAGAGAGATGAAGTATACTTCACAACACTGCTGTGACAAAATAATTAACGGCAAAATGGCCTTATATCGCGAATGCTATTTTCCGAGTTGTACAAAATCAGGGTGAATAAAGTTACTTTCGTAGGTTTCAGGGGAGACGGTCACCCCAATCGCCTTTGCTCTGACGTAGTTGTTTTAACTACGCTGCTGTACCAAACTTTTGTATGAGGCATATATCAAGCAATAAATCTTTTCATAAATTGCTTAAAAGTCGTTAAGGCGTTGCTATAACGCCTCCATTCCGGAAAGGAACTGATACCAAAAACAAATCTGGCATTTTTGCCGAAGATCGCGGAGCTCCTCACCAATTAAAAAAAACAAAGCTATGAGTACCTTAGTTGGAAGCAGACGCTGATCACTCACAAGATATTAAAATTTTGCTGTTTTAAAATACTGTTAATTTTCAAGCATTACAACGTCCAAGTCCAGCGATAAATAGCATTTCATCATGGGCAGTGTCAAGTAATGTTCAGCCAAACGCTTCCTAAATACAAATGTTACAACAAAATTGTGCTTTACAAATCATTTACTTGGACAGCGTCACTGCACTTAGCAGAGACAGCCAACCCCTACTCTTGCAGGGCGTAATCACGGCGTGCCCCCGGCTCGTGCCCAATACTGCTGTAAATAGCTGTGGAATTTCGTTAGTGTAGAGAGTAGTTTGAATTTGTTTGTGTTGCGTTGGAGGAGTTAAATGTTGGCTTCACGTTTGATGCGATTAGTACAGCAGCGGTAAAATCGGTCTTAACCGATCTTTCGAATCTATTATCTTGAACGACGTTCTCTTTGTTTAGCGTGGTTGGCGCGAGTGCACAGTTTGATTTATTGAGTAGGCAATCTTCAAAGCGCGTACTAGTGTACTGTAGCTTGAGCTTATGCTGCACTATTCGCTAGTAACCAGTGTTGCCCACCTTGCGGTTTTCCCGCGAATTTCGAATTGTTTTTTCTGAATTTGGGGATTTTTTTAAGACTTGCGGGTCGCTTGTTTTTGGTCTTATTTTATTCGTAATTTGCTTGCTTTTAGGCTTGCTTTTTGTAAGTTTTTGTTTGGCGGTTTGCTTCTTTTCTGAATTTTGTGGAACTTTTACTGCTTCAAATTACTGTAAAACACAATTTGGGAGTGCTTATGTGTAAATTTGCTCATTTTGGGCTTGTTTTTTGATATTTTCCCACTTTTTGTTTTGAATTTACTACAGTGACAATTTTTGTAGAACGAGTTGGGCGCGAGTTCGCAGGTGCTTTGTTTGATCACAGCTTTATCGAATGTACTGATAGTATATAACACTTTGGCGAATGAGCGCCCGAGTCACCAGTGACAATAATCTTACTTGCGTTTAAACTGTTGTTTTCGCTTTGTTGATTTGTGATTAAAACGATCGAGTTAAAACTTACATCCTACTCTATGTCGCATGCTGCAACAAATAATTCTCAAAACTTGTTCTTATCGCAATACATATAGTTGGTCCCACAGTATATGTCATGTTTCACGATACGTACTTCAGTATAAAATCTCTCTCAATGGGGGCAGAGGCGAATCCAGGTGGGAAGGCGATCGCCCCCATAAAACCTAAGAAAGTAACTTCATTTTAAAAAAGTTACTACGAATGCCACTACTTACTACTACCAAATAATACTTAAATCGCCCCTACCGTTACTATAAGCTGGATCCGTCACTGAACTGAGGACATGGCGAACGCTAGGACATGATGCTACTGCAACAGAATTACAGGTGAAAGGTGATTTAAGTCGAAATGGAATACTTGAAAGTTATTCACCCAATGCTGTGGACGCTCAACTCCTTGAAGCTTCAGCTTGCTGCCAAGAACAACCTCGGTTCAACACCGAATGTTCGAACGCTGCACTGTACGGCAAACGGTCGTTGTTTCGGTTTCGTCTAGCAGCAGCGATAAAACTATCAGGCTACAGGTCGATTGTATTAGCACTTTTTCATGCGTCATTTATTGGCACAAAATTCATTTCAATAGGATATACATCGTCGTTCTGTTCAGAATCATTGTTTTCGATTTTTAATGGATACATTGTTATGTGTCCATCCTTGGTGTCTCTATCGTAATCGGCGCTAGGTTCGCTTTGCAGCATTTTGACCAGTTTTTTCGTGTTCTTACCGACTGATTCCTGTATCGATTTTTGTGTTATGCATGTTGCGAACCGAAGGTTCTGCAACAAATGTATTAATCCAATACGTGTAACCCTTGCTAGCCCAATGCTATTGAGCTCCGGTAATGTTGGTGTGCCAGAGGGCTTTGACTAGCTTCAGATGGATTCTTTCGCATGTTCTTTCACTCGTTGCGTTAAAAAATTAACGAGTTGTTATTTCGAGTATTGAAATATGTATAAAAACAGAGACTCACCAATACCAGTTCTCCCCGATTGGGTGAAATCACTGGTGTAGGAGACTGGGGTGCAGGAGGATGAAACCGTATCCCCAAAAGTTTTGATTTGGTGAAAATCCGGGCAAAACCCATGAAATCCGGGTAAAATCCTCTAAAATCAGGGAAAAATCTCTGAGAACCTTATAAAACTCCCTGAAAATCTGAGCAAAAATGGCGCCCAACATAGTTTGATTTGAAACTAATGGCGCCCGAATTGACACGAAGAGCTTTTTATGGGAGGACACTTTTTTGAAGTATTTTTCGAGCAAGTTTGGGAGAATCCGGGCAAAATTTCTTCGCACACCCAAAATTTTGCCTGCTCCTAAACCTATGGGTGAAATGATTGACATCAAGAGCAAGGCTCTACCGATTCTGATAAATGTTGCTCGAAGAAGTTTTTGTCAGTCGTTCTGGAAATGGATAGCCTGAGGTTGAACACTGTATGCTATCACACGCCATTAATTTACTGTCATGCTTCAGTTGCAAAGTCCCACATGGGCTACTAGCAGCACACAAGAAACACAAAAAAATATGTATACTTCGAGCAGGATTGCGAAGGCCTGAATACATAAATGTAATAAACTGAGCAAAAAGGTTTATGCACATTACCTTTTCTGAGAGTATGATGAATATATTTTTAGGTCAGAGGAGTTTTCACGTTTCCAGAGCGGTGTATGCTGACGACTCTCAGTTGGCATACTGCGCTTGTTTTTAAGTCAGTTTCTGTCTTTCATGCATTCGCTCCAAGCATATGCACCTCATTCCCGGGCTCAAACTTCCCTTCCTGTGAAAGAGTGCTTACCTAGACAATCGTATGCAAGAAATCATTCCGTATGGGCTGAGTGGATTGAAGTGACAAATGGCCAATTCTTGCGGGAATTGCGAAGTAAAACTCCAACATTTCTTGTTTAAAGCAATAATCGAAACCACACAGCCCCATTCCGTGAACACGATTGCCTCCTGAGCTTCATTCAGGTAACAAACTTGCGTTGCAAGAGTTATCTACATAGGCGAAGCTAAGGGGCCATGCCCTCCAAATTTTTAGCATATCTTGTCATTTTGTGGTTTGAGAAGCGGTGTCCCAAACAAGAATACTGCTGTTTATCATTTCTTGCTGTTCATATTGCTTAAATTTGTGATATGTTCCTAACTTATTGCAATCTGTTCTTTCATTTGTAACTTGTGCAACTCTATTCAAATTGTTTATGTGGCCTGCATGAAAAAAATGCACTGTCATGTCTTTCAACAGTGGTTTGAGTTATGCAAAAATATCGGTATCGGCGTCGGTTACCGTCAGTGAAAAATGAAAAGCATCAGTATCGGCCCAGAATTTTGCTATTGCCCCTAAAGATATACCAGTAGAAGATATCCTTGCCTCGGACTGACCTAAATGGTGGCAAAGTGGTTACAACCGTACGAAACAAAAAGCGAGGTAGATCAGATTTGACGAAAAAGAACACATGACGTTGCAACAGTTAAAGAAAGATCCAAGTCTTATAATCACCAAGGCTGACAATGGTAACATCACCACAGTCTTAGACAAAGAGCGGTATGACCACAAGATTAACAAAATGCAGGATAATCAAGAAACTTACAAACATCTTAAAACCAACACAACTGCATCCACAACCCAAGATGTCAATAAATTTGTTACCAACTTGCTGGAAAGCAAAAAGATCACAAAAAAGCAAGCTTTAGACTGAAAAACTCAGATACCACAACACCCGGTTGTACGAACTACCGAAATTACAAAGAGAAAACAACATTCCCCTACAACCAAGTTTTTTTCACAGACTCACCTACCTACGGGTTAGCTAAAGAATTATCCTCACTACTCAAACCACTTGGAAAATAAAAACATCACGTACGAAACTTTTCAGACTTCGCATGATCTATTGCTCAAGAATCACTCCAAACTGATGAAGTAATGGTCTCATTCGACGTTGTACCTGTATTCACAAAAGTTCCAATTCAATTGGCATTAAGCATAGCTAAGCAGCATCTACAATCCAATCCCGAACTGAGTCAACGTACAAATTTGTCAGCTACCGAACTAAATCAAGGACTTGAATTTTGCTTAAGTTCAATAAATTTACTTTTCGTGGAAAACACTATAAACAGGTTTTTGGAACAGCGATTCATGGTTCTCCCGTTTCATCAGTAGTCGTAAACCTAATCATGGAAAACGTCGGAAAACGCGCTTTGGAAACTTTCGCAGACCTCCACGTTTGTGGAAAAGATATGTAGATGATACATTTGTGATCAACAAAAAATCAAACTTGACCGAGTTTTCCACCAGTGTGAACACAATAGAGAACTTCGTGCAATTCACTATGGAACAAGAAAAGTAAGAATGTCTTCCGTTTTTGAGCTTATTGATAAAACGCTCATCAAATCGCCACTTATATCAACAGTCTGTCATAAGTCAACCCATGTAGATACATACCTCAACTTTAGATAAGAGCATCCTATAGTCTATACAACAAAAGCAATCAATGGTTAACACGCTTTTCTAACGGGCTAAAAAAACTTTCCTCCACACCCCAGGACCTGAACAGCGAAATGAAGTATGTGAAACGGACTCTCGTGTTGAACTGTTACTCCAAATGGATGATTCAAAACAAAAAGAAGAAACAACACAATGGATTTTCTAATTTTATATCTAAAGTTATTTCACCGTACACAACTGACTTGGTAGAGTCTTTGAAACGAAATGTGGAGAAACAGTGTAAACGAACTATATCTTCAAGCCTACAGTACTTTCAGTACTTTCAAACCAAGCACAATCCTATCTTCAGGAAAAGATATCGTACCCGTCAGCAAATGTCGAGCATGGGCGTCCGCAGAAATTTTTCCAGGGGGGGGGGCAACGTCGCCAAACTTTGTTGTCCTTTTCAGTTTGCTGACGATGCAAATAGACGTTCACAAAACGCTTTGCCCCTGCTACACCATAAAAAAAGGGTGCCATGTTACGACAGCAGTCACAAAAATGCGTTCGTTGGCAGCAGCCAGGCCCGGGAGTCGGAAATTTGTTTCCAGAGAGGGGCCAACCAGAGCCGCATCAGCCGCCCTCCATACCCCAATTGTGGGGCACGCTGTCACAAGGGTCCAAAATTCACTGCCGTCGCCACGGAGGGGCTTTTGTGGGCTTAGCCCCCCAAACAAAGCTTCAATCCCCCAAATTGAAATATGAAACACTAGAAATCAGTGAAGTTTTTATCAATCCGTATTCTATTATGTAATTACAGATAGAGCAGTACCTGCCGCTGTTACCGACAATAACATCGCCTGATCATTTATGATACGTTTGTGAGGTAATACACGTATTTGATGCTTGAGCCTAAAGCGTCAGCATATTCATTGCTTGAATTGTTGATCGTGAAGTTAGCCTACATGCCTAGCTGTATATGTCCTGAAGTTAGACCTCCATTTGATCAAAACGTATTTTGTGTAGCGATTGTTGATAAAAAGTGCATTATGCTAGCCCAAGTAGTCTTCTCGCATTTTGTACTGCATAGAAGCAAGATACCTTTGGTGCTTACGACCAAAGCTACACATTTTCGCAGCCTGCTGTTCAGACAACATGGAATTAACAGTGTAATTAGAATATTTTATTTAGCAATCACTGCTAAGCTTGTCCCAACAGAGTAGTACAGTTGGTGGATTATGGATGTTAACCTTGTTGCGTCGACGTAGGCCTTAGTCTATAATCGTTAACATTTATAGCTTATTTGAGATACGAAATTTTATTAATTTGAACATGTGCCATGCACCAGGAGATTAACAAGTCTAGAAATCAGGAAGGTGCATGGATGCGTATTTCGGCCAGTTAAAAGCACGGTGCTCATGCAAAATAAATTTACGCTAATGAACCAAAACCTTCATCGTGACGCATTGCTTTGACCGGCTTCAAGTTTGTTACTACGGCAACAGTGTTTTCATAACTGAACGATAGACTTCATTCTGATTTGCAAAGTTTTGTTAACATTTGCATTTCATTACCTCTGTAAAATCGTCGTTAATTAAATACAGTGATTAAGACCCAATTCGTTTTGTTAAGCTCGTTCAAAATTTTTAGTTGCAAACTATGAGCCTCTTACGAGTATTTGTGGGAAAATATTTGATAATTTTATAATTTATTTAATTCGCACAATTTGCAAGTGCTGTGTAGTGAATTCAATGTAAATGTTCAGAATGTCTAGCCCCCTGCACAAATATGAAGCCCCCAAATTAAAACTTTCTGACGACGGTTCTGCCGAAAATGTGTCGGCAAGTAGAACTAAAAAAATAGTGAAATAAGAAAAAATACAAAATTAGGATATTTTGTTGTGAAGGCCATTCGGTCTCGGGATGTGCCATAACGTTGAAACCTTTTTGAGAAGCAACTATTAGGTGGCCCTGTACCGCTACAGAACTGGGGCCAACCATGGTGAAATTTTCCTTCCGACGCCCATGCAGCCAGGTATATTACGATAATTTGATGCAGAACATCACTCAGGTTTCAAAAAAATTGAGCAGATAAAGTTTGAAAACACGCCTCAGCAAATTCAGCTTTGCACCCAGTACTCACTCTGAAGTCACAGCTAAACTTTAGCGATTAAGACGTATTCCCGTAACTCTGCATAGCCATATTCTAACAAGCCACGTAGCTTTATACTGTGTGAAAAAAAGCTTGCACAAGCGTATTTGAAGCTATTGGCTCAGGCACATTGATCACACCCACACTAACAATGGATTTTTAAAACTTGTGGAAGCACTGCTACAGATTCACTTATGCTTTTTTCCACGCAATATAAAACTACGTGGCTTACCGCTATCAGCAGTCACTCTCTCCCTGCATTACTTGCCGCAGATGTCTGTGGTCGACAGTCACAAGCGGGAAAAGGCCTGCTACCGTAACTTGAAGCGAACCATTGAAGATTTGTGGCCATGTTATTGTTACGCAATAAAGGACAACAGCAGAACAATCGGCTCGCAAGTTTGGCAATTTCCTTTACAGGCAAATGAGCGGACATAGTGAACTGCAGACTGCATGACACCAGAACAGTTAACCTGGCTGTTGTGCAGTCAGTGTCATACCGGAAAATAAACTGTTATTGCAAAAATTAAATAAGTAATGGGATCTAACCTATTGCCTTCAGATTTACTAAAAATTTTTGGTTCTTAGCCCCAAATTACAGGGGGGGCAAATGCCCGTTTTGCCTCGCCCCCTGAGGACGCCCATGATGTCGAGGTGTAGTCTATGAAATTCCATGTACAAAAATACAATGGCAAAGCTTGAGCACTCAAAAATACAATGGCAAAGCTTGAGCACTGAACAAAAATACAATGGCAAAGCTTGAGCACTCGACTGAAAGAATACCACAGGGACGCTTTGCCTAAAAATTATTTTTTAAATCCAGATAAAACACCTTTAACGAAACATGCAGCCAGAAGTGGCCATGTTTTCGACTGGGATTGAGCCCACGTTTTATATCACGTAAATAGCTAACAGAAGCTCATTTTTCTAGAATCCTTGTGTATTTAAAACTGACACTATGAATGATAAAAGCGCAAAGTTCCCAGCTATTCATCATAATTTCTTAAAACATGGATGAAATTTATCCTTACTGGACTTCCTCGAGTTTGTCATCTTATTCACCGCTTTAGTGCTTGTTGATTTGCTAGCTTACCACCAGGGTCGGCCCTAGCAGATGCGGGGCCGAATGCAAGACCTAGGCGCGGGACCCCTCTGAGCAGTGGTTTTATGATGTCATCGTGTTGAGTCAACCGAGCTATACGACCATGGTAGAGCGCAGATAAAAAGCCTTCGCACGAGGATTGAGCACGTTTGCTAATGTTGCAATCGGAAAGCCCCAGCGGCAAGTGCGCAACGTTTCACACTGTGGCAGCAAGCAACAATGCAGATCACGCGCAGCGATCACTCTGTTATTGCTTGTTTGCGCACATATATATCGGTGTTATTTTTCGGGCACATCCTGTTCGTGGTGAATCGCACATTCAACGCAACGCCAGCGGAGAGGTTTCAACACTAGCGTTCGATAATAGTGGAAATTCATCGCTCGCTCTAACGAGAGCGTTGTTTAAGCCGTTTCTACTGAATTCTCGAGCGCAAGGAGTATCTGGAAAAAATGAGCAATCTACCTAAACACCATGGCGCGGGGCCCGATGCAGCTGCATCGGTTGAATCGGCTGAAGGCCGGCCCTGCTTACCACTCAGTGTATCCTATTTGATCGCTATTTACCGCATACATTCTCACCATTTACTGCTTTACTTCAAATAGTAACATTTTGTGCATTTTTCGGTGCAGGTTTTACGCTGTTTCATTGCGCTGTTATATACTGTCACTTCCCGGCGTTTTAATTTTACACTTCTCATCTTCATTATCATTTTACACTTCTTATTTTCACTGTCGCATACTGTCACTAATTTCCAATAGCGTCATGGTCGGTTGGCCGGTTCTGCACTTATTGCCTTTGTACGTCACACTGCTCATTGTTTTTTGTTATTGGTAAATTGCATGTTATGTGGTTAAAAACATTGCCCTGAGGAAGCCTATTTGAATAGGTGGGCGAAACGTCCGCTAAATAATAAAAATAATCGCCAGAGAAGAACGAACTTACCTGCTTGCAAGATACTGTTGCTCACTTAAAGTCAAAAATTTTGCTCCCCCATAAAAAATTTGGGCTGGCTATGAATTGGTCACCATCTTTTCTAGTTGCATCAATGGCATTGCGCTCGGGCTGTGCTTCGTAAATCCGTTGTGCTTTACCTGGACCCACCGGTGACGCTTGCTGTTTGACCCATCCAAGGTTTAGCGCTAAAGCTCTTCGATGGAATATTGGCTTGAATTTGACCAAGCAATCATATGAGGGTCATATGTCTCCTTCGGCTTAAAGAGACGCACAGAGCTGTTGCACTTTTTGGCACACCATTGCAGGGACGTGCAGAGGTCTGGTGATGATTGATTGTATGCCCCCTCATAGGCGGATCCAGGATTTTTTTAGGGGGAGGCTCAAGGACGAGTTCATCCGGATGTGTACTGACTGCACAGCAGTGAAGACCCAATTGCTCATGGTACTTTTTTTAACTAACACGGTAATAACCATACACGTTTTGGCTAAATCGCATTCTCACCATTACCCAGGGCCCAGGCGTACTGGGACATTTCCGGAGCAGAAGCCTCCTTCAAAACAATTCAGAAATTATTCTCAAACTTATCTAACCTTAAAAAGTAAGTTGCTGAATGTCGGAAAAGTTTTATTATTAGCAAAACAAACACAGGACTACGCCGAAAAAACGCGTGGGTCAGGCATAGAAGTGACACAAATATACACGGAGAAACCTGAAATGCCGCCAGTAACCTTTGTTGGCAATCTGTGCAAGATCCATCATTTATTGTTTTCGAAAATTGCAGATGTTCATGGAATAGAAGTGCATGACGATCGGACTTGAAAATTTGTTTATTTTTGGAAAATTTTCTGATTTTTATTGCATAACACCAGGGACGTAACGAGGGGGAGCAAAGGAGCAAAATTTCCCGGGCGCCGAATGACTGCGACGGCCCAAAAAGTCACAACAATGTCATAAGCACTTTTTTCAAATCAGTACATTTGCTTCCGAAAGACCTCAGGTTCGAACATGGAGGCGC
>JGI24021J15306_10000095_pt1 | contig 42529 bp, 26 predicted proteins | sample Ectturendosymbi1_FD_15306 | JGI IMG/M metagenome (IMG submission 15306)
CTGGGACATTCTGGACACATGGCCGAACTAATATAGCTGGGATCTCTCGATTCGGAGAAGTGGCTTGAAATCCCGAGATTTGCGGATTTAAAAACCTGTACTCTTTGTCATGAAGTGTCACACCGAGAGCTCTTCGCAAATGTCCCATCTCTGCCGTGCGTTCTTTTGACAGTATTCTTCAGTTGTCACCTAAGATTCATGACCACAGTTGAGGATCGAAAGAATGAACAATTTGAAAACTGAAAGCTTTGCGTTCTTCGAAAGCTCCCGTTTCATCACCATGGAGCAATAAAGCTCACGCAGAACTGCGTTTGCTTTACCAATCCGTGTATTAAATCCCTTTTTTCCGACTTCCGTCACTCATAAATACCACCCCACGGTACTTGAACGTCTCCACCTGCCGCAGTGCATTTCCGTTCTCTTGCAGTAAACACTGCCTTGGTCGTCTTAGGAGACATAACACCTCAATCTTTTCAGAGATGATTTTCGTTCCTGCTTGGTCGCGCGCAGCAGAAAACCGATCAAATGCGTGCTGAAAACCCTGTTCAGAATATCCACGCATGCAGTACCAATTCGTCCTCGAAAAGCAAACGGTTCATCCTGCAGTTCCCAACAGTGACACCCTTTGCGACGTGTCTGACTTTCTTTCCAATTTATATAGACCAGGGCTTGTCAATTTTTTGGGAGAGGACCACATAAATTATTCCACAGCAGTTCGAGAACCAGACATCTTGCATTCTACTAAATCAACACATTTCTCGTAAATATATTTTTTTCATTATTGGCAAAATGTGTTTTGGGGCCGGGTGAAATAGCTTCGCAGGTCGGATTTTGCCACAGGACCGCTCTGTCATAGACTATGAAGAGGAGTGGTGGCAGCTCACACCATTGTCGGAGTTCAACGTGACGCTGAACGGTTGTGATTTAGCTCCGCGTCGACAGAGACACAATCTTCTGAACTAGAATACAGTTATTTGACGGCCAGCAGGAGACACCCGTTAACACCGTACTCCCACAAAACCCCCCAAAGCTTTTCACGAGGAACCCAGCCATATATATACTTTCCCCAGGTCGGCAAAACATGTGTGTAAATTTTTGGCAGGCTCCCGGGATTTCTCAAAAATTTTCTGGAGGGTGGAAATTTGTTCTGTAGTGCTACGGGCACGACGAAAGCCGCACTGGGTATCATCCAGCTTTGATTCAATTATTTTCGCAGCATCTTGGCATACACTCTGCTTGGGAGACTTAGCAAAGAGATTCCGCGGTGGTTGGTTCATTCACTCTGGTCTCCATGTTTGTGTGTGAGGATGATCAATTTGCTAATATTTCGGCACCCTTCCAAAAGACCATGCCACTTGACACACACGAGTCAACCAAACCATCCAGGGTTCCAAGTTCCCGTAATTTACTATCAAACTATTTGCAATTAGCTTTAAGCTCGGTTTTAGCAGCGGCATCAGTGAGCTTATTGATGCACAGTTCTACGGAAGCTTTCACCTGTGCGAAGTCTAAACATCCCGCCTGAAAAACTTTGCTAAGTTCAGTCAGTTGAAGTGCCAATGTTGACAAAAGAAAAGCAGCATGTTGCAATTTTTTGTTTTTATCAGTCGCAATGAAACAACGCACATCGCATCATTTTTATTTTCTGACAGCTGCTACAGTGCGGCCCAAACGGCCAAAATCTCACTCCTAACTCTCACTGTTGCCTTACGCGACAACCACCTTTTTGAATGCGCGCTGCAACTGCCGACTTTTTGTCTTCAGTGTAGTCTGATGCATCGCCAGGCAAGCCGATCGTATCGGTGAAAAAGTAAAACACGTCCATAATTGCATTAAAGTGCTTTCGCAGCTTCGTACACCATACTGTACAAATCTGCGGCAGTATAGTAAGAGGCCGAAGCGAGGGCGAGGCGGTGTGCTTTGTGTGACAATGCACAGATACAAAATTACAGTTTTCGCTTCCAACTTCTGCGCCAGAACATTGTGTCGGCCTAGAACATTGCAGCCGTTTGCTACAATAGCCACGTGCAGGAAAGCATGCTTTCCTCAAATCGTTTTGCTTCACTACAAGGCAAACAATATCTAGGCCTTCAGAATCTAGGGTGTCATTGCAAAATTTTAGGGTGTCATTTTGATCAACGTGTTATGTGAAATGATTGTTGTAAAAAAATGTGCTATGTCTAGCCCAGGTAGTCTTCTCTTATTTTGTGCTGGATAGCAGCAAGATGCATTTGGTGCTTTACGACCAAAGTTACACATTTGCGCAGCTTGCTGTTCAGACAGCCAGATGGAGTTAATTGTGTAGTTAGAAGAGTCTATTCAGCAATCATTGATAAGTTGTCCCAAAACAGAGTAGTGCAGTTAGTGGATTATGGATGTTAACCGTTGCGTCCACGCAGTAGGCCTTAGTCTATATTTGTTAACATTTATAGGCGATTTGAGATACAAAATGTTATTAATCTAAACATGTGCCATGCATCAAGAGATTAACAAGTCCAGGCATCATCAAGGTTTATGCATGCGTATTTCGACCAGTAAAACACGCAATGCTCACGCTTTATAAGCGTATTTCATGGTAAAGTTTATCAATTTGCGCTAATGAAAGAAAACGTTCATCGCGGCGCACGTGCTTTGATCGGCCTCATGTTTGCTCCTTCGGTAAAATTGTTTTGATAACTGAACGATAGGATTGATTCTGGTTTCCTGCAAATTTTTTTACATTTGCATTTCGTTACGAAATCTCCAAATAATCGATGTCATTTAAATGGCAATGATTTACGACACAATTCCTTTTAAGTTCGTTCAAAAAATTTTAGTTGGAAACTACGAGCATATTATGCATATTTGCCGGAAAATATCTATAATTTATTTGTACGATCTGCAAATGCTGTTTATGTTGTGAATTCAAAAAAAATTTCAGAATGTCTAGCCTCCTGCACAAATATGAAGGCCCCCAATGGAAGACTTTCTGGCGACGGTTCTGCTCAGGCCTGCAGACATAGTGGGACATTCTGGGCCAGTTATCTCCAAATCTTTTTTGTGCCTCCCAAAATTGTGTTGTGCTCAGACAAATTTGTTTTAAACATATGACAAAAATCTTTCCCCCCTAAAAATGTATTTTCCCCCAACCTTAAAACCTGACTACGAGCCTGATTCTGCCAAAATTGCGTCTGCAATTAAGGTATTTTGTTTTGAAGGCCATTCGGCCTCCAGATGTTTTTATAAATCACCATTGGGGGGCCCCTGTGAGCATTTTTGAGGGGGGAAGAGTTGGGCTGATACGGCACTGCCGAGACCTGCTGTAGCCTTCGAGACCGAGACGAGACCTGAAACCTTTGAGATTGAGACCAAGACTGGCAAAAATGGGTCTCGAGATGGAGACCAAGTCTCGAGACTCCATCACTACAGTGGCGTAACTAGACGTTTGAGCCAGAGGGGGCAAAACATAGCTGAAGAGGGCCCACTGGTCACAGCAGGGGGCCACTAGCCAACACACAGAAAAAAGCTAAGAAATGATAGTGAATCCGGATGTTGTAGATGTACTTTTTTCAGTTGGGTTAATAAAAACGACACTTCAAATACCAAAATTCTTATATTCAAGCCTATGGCAACATGGCATAGAAAAATAGAATGTACCAAACATCTACAGAAAATTTGTAAAGGGAAAGTTGGTCGAATAAATGTTTTTCGGGCAAATTTGCGGAAATTGTCGAAAAATATCCTTTGAACCACCCCAAAATTGCCTACTCCTATACCTGTCATTTCTAACAGATATTTTGAGGAAAATACGCAAAAAGGTACGTAGTTGGTAGTGGTTTAGGATTTTCGTGGTGGCGACTGGCGAGAAACAGGTACGGCTTGAGCACATCTGTTTGGGTTAATGTTTGTCAAATCTTTAACGTGTGTTGAATAAACGGTCATCTTTTCTATTCAAAGTTCAAAATATTTAGATATATTTAGCGGTTTTGCCAAATCTCAAGAGCATTATTGGCAGTCACAAGTTGTGGCTGCCAATCGATTTCTTAAATTGTCTAATGGCGGGAACAGACTTGGGTCACCTGACAAGTAAAGCAGGAGAGTCGCTTGCGAACCTCTGGCGTATTCGTGAGTTTATAGTGAATGTTTGGTTATAAAATAGTTTGCTTTCGCTGGCGCCATCCGCCGCACCCAGATCACCAACCAGTCAACTTTAATCTCGTCGGAAAGCTAGACCAAATACAATCTCGATAATACCCGCTTTGTTGCGAAAATGACGGAAGTAGTCTGACGATGGTCCTTACTGTAGCTGACCTCCGTGACCAAATGCAGCACAAGCATGAACAAACAACGACTGAATGCTATTTGATTTGGAAGGAGCCAACAAGCACTCTTGTGTCCAGATTAATATGCTTGTTATGCAAGCTAAGTTGCATGAAATATAGATGATGTAAATTTGGAAACAGCAGTGAAAACTCTGATGCAGGGGTGGGGAATCTATTTACTATCATGGGCCGCATGTATTGTGCATTATGGCTGGCGGGCCGCAAAATCGATTAATTTTATCCTAAAATCCTATCATTGCCCACGAGGAAGAGTGGCTTCTCTTGACTGACTATCTAAGCACTTGCTTATTACGGAGCCTCGTTTTGACGTGATGTTGTACCCTAGTTTGGGAAACGAAAATTCTGATGCGGACCATATGTCGTATTTTGTGATTAGAGACTTACAAAATAGTCGTAAAACTGCTACTTCAATTGGAAAGACAATAGACTTGTTACATTGATGATAAATGATGACGCTTCTTAGAGAACACTTCCCATTATGCGTGCCATTGTGGCTGAATTTTCCGAAGATCTGGATTTAAACACTTGTCACCGATTTTTGATAGACAATACGTCTTATGTGATATTCCACCAGACCATAGCACCCTGGTTGGAACTTACTCGTCGACAAAAGTTTCGGATGCTGATATTACCGTCAGTAGGATTGAAAATGAGTGGTGAACCCCCGTCATACATCGGCATAATGAGCGAAGAAGAAAATTTGTTATGTTTCACTGCTTGAAATTTGTTTTTATGCTGATAGGATCACAAATACTGCAACACCCATGGCAGATACAATCGCCCATGAGCTACGCTTTAGCGTTTTGAACAAGTATTATGATTGGCAAAGTGAAGATCTGTTAGCAGCTCAAGTAAATGACTCCGAACCTGAGAAAATTTTACCGAGTGTGAAAGCCGCTGTTGCGAAATACTCTGAACAAGCTTCCTTAACCACATGGTCTCGCTTTGTGATAAATAATATTGGATACGTTGTGTTTTTCAAAACGATAATTCTCTGGAATGATTTAACCAGGGAGAAACGTGTATTGAACAGAATGCCATGTATTAGAATGAAAGTGGACAGTGGACCACTTTCATATTCAGGAGTGTTAAGTGCTTTTGGAAGCGCTCGTTATTATCGCATGTAAATAAGCTGCATTATAAAACCTTCTTAATTCAAACCTTGGTCCTTCAGTGGACTCATGTTGATCTAAAATCTGACAGCATGTGTAGAATGCATGATGAAGGAAAGTAAAAAGAAAGTAAAACGTGTGAAACCGCCTTTGCGTTGTATGAAACTCCATGCCCCAAGCCGACAAAAAGACGCTTATATTCCGTGTTCTCGATGAGATGCATTTATGTGTTCATTTACGTTGATGAAAAGAGAAGACTATAATGTTGTGTGGATTACATCATCTTGGTGATTTCATGTGTAAAGAATGAGAATGTTATGTTGAAATAAGTCGCATTTATGTAACCTGTTCATAATTAACACTGATTTGTCTGTTTTACGTGATTCTATCTGAATAAGAAATTTGATCAAATTCTATTTGAATAAGAAATTGGATAAAAATTATATTTGAATAAGAATAGGACAGCTGTTCAGTCTTGTAATAATCCATCCCCTGAAAGCATTGCAAAAACGCTTCCGCACCCTAAAGATCAAGAATCCTTCGTCGAGAAAGACGAGAAGAAAAAGACCCTCCTACATAGTTTCTCAGAGTTGATTGATTATTCTGACATACAAATGAGTTAACAACATACCCGGCAACATGGTTAAAATTTAGTTTGATTAAGAAATTATACTAAAGTCTTAGAACATATTCGTATTTTACTTATTTACTGCGACAATGCTGTTAAACCTTGAAATGACCATTGGTGGCACAATCAACTACGTGCAACCAATTTGCAAATAAGTTGTAGTTTAATCAAGTTTTTCCAATGTTTTGGGAGAAAACAACATTTCCTTATATCCTCCTTTGTATTGCCTTCAAGGCTTAGCCTTCGAAACATTGCTTTTTATACAGTTTGTCACTGTTCTTTGCCTCTCCAATAGAAGTTGAAAGAAAGGACATGCAATGAAATGGTTCTAGAAATTCAAAACTGTTTGAAACACTAAATATCCTAAACCAGTGGTTCTCCGTTTTTATATATCTTATACCTTTTTTTCAAACAAGGATACCAGATTTATCCCCAGTACACTCATTGTTGGTATAACTGCTCATTTATTGAAACTACGAAAGTAACAAATTTCTACAGTAACAAATTTGTACAACTTTAATTTTGAATCGTTTGTTATGAACTTGCCTTCATAAAAAACGATTCAAAATTAAAGTAAAGAGTCACTCATTAAACGCAAGAAAACATTATCAAAAGTACTGTAAACTGTGATTTTGTAAGTTCCTAATGATGCTCTACACTTCTCATTGAAACGTGCTTCTATTGTCTCCTCATTTGGGAGCTCTACAAGTACAGATCACTGAAGATGTTCTTCGGGTGGACGTTCAGCATGAGAAAATCGGAGTGTGACTCTTAGTTGTGCAGGAATATAATCGTAGTGTGATACTTGCAAACACTTTTATTATTTTAGTTTTTTAAGCATTGCATTTTAAAACTGGACACTGCCAAATGAACACCCACTAAAAAACTCCAAGAGATAAACATAAAAGCAACATTTATGAGCTACTCTGCGTGACTACAGATTTTTCGTACACCTAGAAAATATAGTTTTCAGGCAGAAGCTCATAAGTAAAAACCTCCCGTGCGCCAAGCCTTGTGTTGCTTGTCAAGCGCTTTCGTCAGTAAACGCTTTTCATCGAGACAGGCTAGAATAGATGATAATTTTCTAACGATTGGTAGATTGAGATCAATGAAGAAAAGCCGTCACAGCACCATTTGCAGCAGCTGCAGGAATTTAATAGAAAACTTTCAGAGCTAAATTTTGCTCCACCGCGCCGAAGGCTTGGCACGAACGAACGCATGCCGATTAGCAGCGGAAAATCCCCGCCTCTTTCGAAGTCTGTGGCGACCGTTCCCACCGCATCATCTCCGTCACGGCGAGAGCCAACTCACGTCATCGTCAGAAGAAGTGCGTCGCTTCCAGAAGACAAATTGATTTCTACCGCAACAGTGTCGTGTTGTGCCGTGTGTGGGCAAGTCGTAGTAAAATACCATCGTCACGTGACTTCCACTTGACAGGCAAAAGTGCTTCTGGGTTTAACTAAGCCAGAGAATCAAAGAAACAAAGACTGGCGGAGCCTCACACTCAGGCGAAGAACGCTTCATATTTGTGGTGAGACGGCTGCTTGCTCAACAGCATACCAGGGACAACTGTAGTCAGGCGGTCTCGCAATGTTGCAGCAGCCCAAATTTTTCAAACCAAGACCAGTGCTCTCACTTTTAGGGATTTTGTCCCTAGATTGGAACTTTTGACCCTTTTTAGGGATTTGGGGATTTTTTAGGGATTTTCGGAAAAGCATGAAAATGTGTAAAATAAACTATTTCAGTTCATTTTGGAAATCATATTTGGTTCTATTTTTAACATTTCCCATAGCACTCCGATTTTATGCTGCTGCACCACCACGGATTTAGGGACTTTTAAGGATTTTTTGATGCTGTTATATGGATTTTTGGAGCTGCATTTGTGAGAGCTCTGACCAAGACCGTTCGACTGATTTAAACCATGTCTGTCAATGAGCAAGAAACTCGCAACTCATTGTGGCAACTTCTTCAGGATAACAAGCAATGCTTCTCAAATCAAGTTTCTTGCTTTGAGGAGAGTGATTAGTGATGTGGATGTTGGCAGCGCTGGCCCAAGCAAAGCATGCGACGGGCAAAGAGCCAAAATATACTGCTTATTGTCTAATCATATCAAAAATTATGTTACACATGTAATGGCTGCAACATCAGTCTTATGCTAACTTGACTCACCTGGATACAAAAACAAAGTGGCAACAAAAACATGTGTTTGAAGGTGAAGAGAGCAACCTCAGTCTCCTAGAGAAAATTTGGTGCTTATAAGCATGAAAAAAAGTAAACGTTTTGGTTCTACTTGCAAGCCAGCAGCTTTCCACTTTGCAATCGTAAATCTGAGCAAATTCTGACGTGTTTTCTCATTCGTTGAGAATATAAGTCCGTGAACAGCTTCGTTTCTAATTTCTGATGAAACGAATACAAAGAAAACGTTTCATTTAAAAATTTTCTTGGATGCCAACATGAAAAATACTGTAGTGCTTAGCTTGAAAAACACTTTAGCGCGTGCTGTCTTTCTGCTTCCAAAATGAAAAGTGGTTGATTTGATTCTTAATCGAATCGCGTCACAATCCGGGGCAGCTGTCGAAAGTACGCAACAAGGTACTTCCCGTCTAGACTATGTTTCTCTTGCATCCGTCAGGGTTTCTGCATTGCTTCACTCGAACCGAGGTGCCCGCTTTTCGCAAAGCTGTCATTGGAGAATCTCGCAATGCATAACTACCTTCCACCTTCTCAACAAAGTAAAGGTGCAACGCAAAGTACTGCTGCATTCATATGATCGTGTTGTAACTCGAAAATGACAGTGGATGCTGATAATTTGCAGCTCAGCAAAGCTCGATTTATTCGGTCGTTACAGTGATAACCGACCCTATTTTGGTCTCATTGTTCTACTGTATGTTTAATTTGAAAACGAATACCACAGGGAAAATGAGCACACAGTAAATATCGAAAGGAATACATTAGATTCCCTTGCCTTTTTAATCGGTCTTAGGTATAATTTGGTACACAACAACGTATACATTAACCTAAATTAATACTCAATCCCAATTGTTTTCTTTTTGCCTTCATACGATGGACTTAAGTACGAAACGACATTACGGTAGCATGTCCAGTATGCATGTTTGTTTAGAAAAGCTTGTAATCGAAAGCTGATGCTTGTGTCTATCCGTCGCCGCACTGCAACATGATAATTGCGACCACGACAACAGCTAAAGCAAACATTGCCGATACGAAATACGTTCAGGAAACTGCAGTTGGCTTTAAGTTTACGTAAAAGGAAGCAAAACACTTTGGTCATTTCTAGCTCTGAGGTTTGTAAAGTGGTTCTGGAAATTGAAAAAGTAATAATGTTGTAAACCCTAAAAATCAATGAAATTGTTATCAATCTGTCGTGATCCGTTGAAGGGTGGCAATCTAATACCTGGCTCACTTCGGCTTTGCAAACAAATATTTGCGTCTGTCCAGATCCTTCTAAAACACACTTCGCGTTAGTTTTAGCTGTTTCGAATTTAAAAAGTTTGTTTCGATTTCAGTCATGGCATGAAACATCCGGTTCTGACCGTACCACTGCACGGACCAATAACGAGGTTGATCGAAGGTAATTGAGAAGTTTGGCGGTTTTGTAAAACGTAAGTAATCGGTTATGTTCGGAGTGAGCTGGTCAGTATAAGCTGAAGAAATCTGCAGAACGGAAAACACATTTTTAGGATAGTACGGGTGAGAGACGCCTGGTTCATAAACATGGTTGCAATATACTGTGTATTTTCTTCGTTCTCTTTTTTCGCTTGAACTACTTCTGAAGGAGTTGCACGCTTCTTCGTTTTCAAAATCAAATTTCATTAGTAATTTACCGTAACTGATATGGTGTGATTTGTAAGTCAACAAATTTTGATGCAAAACTGCGAATCAGTTTAAGGTGGTATGCTTGATGGATCCCACTACAATTTTAAAACCTTGAGTCTGTGGCCCTGCACAGAAAATGTTCTTGCAACTAAAATATTTTTTTGGGTCTGAAAACATAAATGAAGAAAGAAATAAACAGTGTTAAACAAATCTCTGAGGTTAAATAATTGAATACAATCCAAATTTTTTCAGGACACAAGTGACCCGAAAGTTGTGTGGCTAAAAGTCTCTGTTCAGGGCTAAAACGACTGCACTGTTTAACGTTTAAGTGTTGATGTAAGTCTTATACTTCTGTGTTGTACGTACGTTTGCTACTTTCAAAAGTTTAAAATAAAACAAGAGATTTCACCAGCAAGTTTATTTGGACATTTTTTTCGCCAAGTTTTTTTTCCCACTAGCTAAACATTGTTTTAAAAATGTTAGACGCTTTCTCACTTTTTTATAGTTCTTCCTCCAGTAACATTGATGGGTTTATGGTTATTTGTAAGGTGATTAGTTTTCACAAAACCAGAATAAGATATTTAAACACACATTTAAATGTAAAAATGTGTGCTAACATTGTTGGTCTTCAAATATAGCTTAAAGTAAAGAGCCACCAGAACAAAAACTTAGTTTAGTGTATAGTAGTTCCTAGGGACGTACTTCACAATAGCAGGTAAAACTGGTGTCAGACGTTATACAATTTTTACCTATTTTAAGGAAAACCCAGTCTCTCGATTTTTTAAGAAACTTGACTGCAACTGCGAAATCGTGCAATTGTCTTCTTGAGTCCCTTGAGGAGGATGGTGTGCATTAAAGTTTTTCATCACCCGATAAACTGCAAGCTTGGAAATTTAAAACACAAGTTGTGATGACGTGGATGCACCTATTAATAGGAAAAGAGGCTCTTGCCTATCACTGGGAAAGCAAATTAAACTTGGTTAGATGTTCAACTGTTATGACCAAGGTATATACTTGGAAAAAAACAAAACAACGAAGATACCTGCATTTTTTAATAAAATCTTCTCCCAAAAATTCACCACAAAGTATACATTGTGATGCTTTTTCTGAACACGGTCCATTTTTAAAGCCTTAAAACATCGTTACCGATAAGAATTTGTAAACTAGACGTCGTGAAAGGTCATTAGTTTCCTTAAGCTGCTGCGGGATGACACAGCAGATTAATTTCTTTTCTTGTCGTTAGCAAAGTGTGATCACGCTTGTTTTACGCCCAGAAAAGCGTCACGTTTCATTTTATTACTGATCCTCTCGTGATTGCGGTAAGGAGTGTTCACTTGCAGATTTTAAGTTTGCATTTCATATTTATAGCACGTTTTTTTCAGTTTGGTTTCGCGGCATTTGACAATCGTTCAAACCTTTTGCTATTTGTGAAATTGATGGTTGTCTAATTGCATATCCAAAAGTGAGCTTTAGCTTTTCCAACCAGTTGTTTTTGACTTTTGCGTTTAACTCAAATGCGCAGTTTGAAGTAAATTTGCTCAACGCTATCAACTGCGCAGTTCAGATTCATCAAATGGAAAATCACCCATAGCAGAATTCAATAATAGCTTTTAACGAATTGCTTAAAAAAAGAAGCAGATCTTTGTCGGAAAAAAGTGACCATTTTTAAAGATTTGTTTCTGTAGACCACTAATTTTCTCCGCTTTGTTATTTTTTTCTGCACTCGGTTGATAATTTAATCAGGGTTTATTAAAGGAAAATGTTAGGTACCCGGTATGGACCTGTAGGAACCCGATTTCTCTCATTCTAGGGGCCCTATTTTCTATTCCAGGGATCCGAATCGGGTTCTTTAATTGTTCTTCAGGCTTTTGTATGTTTAAAACGATCGAAATGATAGTGTGGCGTTTTTTACGTCCAAAACGCGGTTCATGTCTTGCTTTGCCCTTGCGCTAAATATGGCTTGAAATCCCAATTTTAAGAAATGGAAGCGATTGTCTGGAATTGTGGTGGATTATAAGCTTGTAAATGCATGTAAGCGCTCATTGTGCAGACATCACTTAATGATGAAGAACGTTGTCATTTTTCAGTGCGTGTGAAACGTTTGCACCGAAGCAAAAGCGAACTAGAATCGAAATCTTCCAGCGGACAAAAATTGTCTTTCAACTACTTTTCACACAAGTTAATTTGCTGATCCAAGCTATCTGCAGTGCCTCGTTTTTAACAAAGTGTTAGCTCAGTCAACAAGGCTTCAAACGTTGTTCAACGCGCAACTGGCTTTGTTTAGCAGGATTTAATCATTTTTTTATACCCTTGTTTTCCAACTTTTTCTCCATGATATTTATTACATTTTGTATGTATTGCTTATACTGTTTAAATATCAATTTCTTATTTATGCTGTTTAAATATGGATTTCAAAGCTTATGCTGTTCAAATATCAATTTATCAGTTGTTTAAATATCAATATGTTAGTATAAACAAAACTGAACTGAACTCACTGGGGTATAATCTAGTCCCCAAAAACCAAGAAACGCTGCATTTTGGGATTGTTTCCACCAGGAAGTTAATGTTCGTTGGCCTCATTCCGAACAGCAGCACCAAGGCCTTTTACGGTGAAACTAGTTTTCGTGTCCCATCACTACCTCAAGCACCGGCATCAGAACAGAAATTATTTCAACGAAAAACTAACAATTTTGAAATGCACCACCACCTTTCCTTAATGAAAGGAAATTGTCCTGACCATAAAGATTTGACTTTAAAACGCTCACATGGTGAAGGTACCACATAGGAGAACCTGGTTTCGGAAGTGAAACAAACTACTGTATCTGTTCCATTAACGTATGAGTGTTGCACCTTTGAGATAAGAACAAGGAACCGCCACTCCGTCTTTATTCTACACTTTCTGTACCATGTGCTTAGTTGCAGTCTTCACTAAACCGTACCGCATAATCTATGTTACACACAATGTCAACGAAAACGTCAAAATTAAAGCAGTATATCCCCATTCCATCATTTTAGGAAATATAGACTCATTCGCATGAAAAAAAGCAACGAAAGAAATTATTGCTATATAAATTTCTTTATCCAAGACAAGGTTCAAACCACACTAGCATGGCATTTTTATGAAGTGCAGCTTGAATCCACCGTAGCATACCAAGGCTTGAACTAAAAGTCCCCAGAAAGGTTACTTCAAAATCTCCCACCATCCCACGACCACCCAAAGTTCCCCTTTGCCGTACACTTTCAGTTTGACCTTAGCTTACCCGGCACGAGCATGCCAAACTTACACAAAAGCGGAAACCCGCAATCCGCGAGGGTAAACCCGGTCTGCGCAGCTCCTTGGTGAAGACGGGGTTTCAGTTGCCTTTTTGGAGCCGGCACGCTTTCTGTAGAAGTGTTTTTCTCACTTACGGGAGAAAAGTCTTGAAATTTTTCTAATTGCTGCATATGCACGATGGATGACAAAGGTTCTTACGACAGTACTACACTCATAAAGATGTTCTATCTAAGCAATGAAAATATCTGTACGGGAGGAAAGAGCGGTCGGTCAAAAAATCAGGAAATGCTGGAGGAAGATGGTCAATTGAGAATTTTTTCACACTCAGTGTTTTTGTTGCCTCCGCTGTTCTCATTCAAAGAGCAAATATTGTATTATTTGTAAATAATTGACTATGGGACAGAGTAGTACACCAAAAGTGCTTATTCATCGCACCAAGCTGCCAAAACATCCAAGAATAGCAGCAGTGTTGACAGACTGGCATATTAGTTTTTTCACGTTTCGTTCTAAACCAGCGCGAAAATGCGTCTGTTTTGCCGCATATTCACTCTTATATATCGGCAAAAGGCTAAAAGTCGTACCGGGCTTTTCGTGTTCGGGCATTGACATCAAAAATAAGTTCGAACTTGATGCGAGCTTTGGAGTAATAATGTGTAATAATGTTTATTAGTGTTACCAGTGCAATAGGCCTATACCCTAGCACATAAAGATGAATGAATGAGCTTCTTGTTGGATCTAATGCCCCTAATTTTAAAGTAATGAAGTAGCATTAAACCATTATACAGTGTGTAAAACACTACAGCAGTGGTGCGCAACCTGCGGCCTTCGATCAAAATTTATGCTGCCGTGCATTTGTAATTTAAAATATAAGTTTTGGTGGTCGTGCATCTCTTAAAACTTCCATGTCCACTGTATGAGGACACTTATTAGAAAGACGATCAAACAGACATGTGAAAGCAGGCTAGGTTCAGTGTTTCGAAGCAGAACGGAAGCAATGCAATAAAAATAGTGAACTGTCTGTTGGCCATAATTCGTAAAAATAAACGTGATGCGGCCGGCAATAACGAAAAGCCTGTGCACCTGCGCTCGCGCATCTGCCACTGAAGACCGCATGGTTTTTCTTCTGTTGCAACTGCAAACTCATAGTGTAGACAGATTTCCGACCAAGTAAAGACAATTTTACATGGTTTGCGAAATCCGCAACCGACAATAGAATACGTAGAATGGATTATTAGTTAAGACAGGGGTAACCAATATTTTTGAAACTGAGAGCTACTCCTTGAGCACCGATTAATGCGAAGGGTTACCAGTTTGATAGAGGCTTGTGTATTAAAAACATTTCCTTACTTTACCATTAATTACGTTATTATTTAATGATGTTTATCTAAGTGAAGACACTGATCATGATAATGCTACTTTTAGAACAGGCCCGCGACTCACCTACGCGGGCGACATGTTGCTCACGGTCACCATGTTGGTGACTATTGAGTTTGTTCATTTCCGAGTAACTCGCGTAAACGAGAGCAGAATAACAATCTTCTTGTGCATATTTTACCTTTCTGATTGATAAGCTGTATAGTGTTGATTTGAAATCCGTGGTTTAATCTTTATAATCCTCTGCAAAAACTGGTGAGCTAACCTGGTGCCACAGTTACTGTGAAAAGCCGACACTTTCCTTGTTCAGTGTGAAACAGCAACTGTGTAATCAGTAGGGCCATTTAGAGTCATAAAAGTCATACTTTTTCTGTGCTTCAGGAAGCTATGAAACGAATTTTAAAACAAAAATCGCACCCCCACGACGTCCATAACAAAAGTTATAAAGTCATAAAAAGTCATATTTTCCATGTTCGATCATTGAGTCATATTTTGCATATTTTCAACCTAATTCAGTAAAGAAACCATTAAAACAATTGCAAAACATCGTTGGGTGAAACTATCGCTAGATTTCCCTGCATCCTGCAAACTGAGCTTCAATGTTGGCAAAGAGGAAGGTGAAACAAGCTATTTGGATCAAATGTAATGCCCTACCTAAAAATGCATGTTCTTGCTGCCCCCCAAAATAAAGCAATGTCCATGCATGATTTCAATTTTCTTCAAACGAAACTATATGTTTTGTTCATGTTTTGAGCTGCTTATTTTAATGCGGCTTCAATAAAGCATGGGGCTGACTTCTCTCATGCCTATTTTCGCTGGTAATGCTTCTTTGTACAGTCGTTGTATATGTTCTAGCTCAGTCATTTTTATTTGGTCATATAAGGTCACATTTTCTGAAAAATAAAGTCATATTATCAAGTTTCTTAAGCCATAAAAATGGCCCTAGTAATCAGCGCTGGGCTTTCAATGGAAATCACTACAGAACACAAGTCTTTCTGTTGTAGTGAAGATTTACGTTAACGTCGGCCTAAGACAAATTGTATGTGGATCGTAAAGTCCCCAACAAATCCTCGGCTTCTTTGCAAATTAGCTCGCCTAAATTACAAGTAAACAATGAATAGATAAAAAATTTAAATTTTTTGGTTGTAGCCTGTTGGCTGAAAAGGTGAGAAAATGTTTATAAGATGAGAAAAATGTTTGTACTCGTACACAGACATATCACAAGCAAAAAGGCTTGCATTACGAAAATACAGCCATTAATGTAATGCTGGAAACCCTTTAAGTCCCGCGAAAACCACGTTTCATGCAGAGTTTTACAATCCTATAACTCGCCAGGCGATTGAGGTAAAGAGCTGTTCAAACCCTCTATGGATTCAGCAAGTCTTGTAGCCGAAATCGAAAAAAAAATTTGTCGTTTTCGGTGGGGGTTTTTCGGGGGCGAACGCCACAAGTAGGGATGTTTCTGACTACTTTTACATGGCCCTAGGCCCCAACCCATTGGGCCATTATTATAGCTCACGATTTTTTCGGAAACTAAGCCAAAATCCGCGTCTTTGGAGCTCTTGAATGACTTTCTAGCATATCTGTAGCCGAAATTATGGACAAAACACCAAAAAATGGTGAAAATTTCAGCACCCACAAGCCCCAGTCTGGGCTGGAAAACATCCCTTTTCTAAATGGCCATCACTCTGTACAAAGCTGTTTAAATCCGGTCTGAATGGGGAAAGACTTGTAGTTTAGGATGAAAAAAGACTTTTCGCCGTGCGATTTCGACCTTTCTGGCTACGTTTACAAAACCACAGGTTGTTTTGACATGTTTTGACAGGTTTCTCCAAACAATCTGTGACGTCAGCGGCCCGTGGGAGTGCGTGAATCGAGCAGAATTAGCAGCGCGAAACCGCGCGAGATTTAAATGCATTCTAGGCTGTAACACGAGGTTTTAGAGGGTTTGATGGACTTTTTAGCATTTCTGGTTGACGAGTTATGGAAAAATTGGTAGAATATTAATATGGGAAATCCCCTGAAGGCCCTTGGGAATTCCTGACACATTTGAAATATTTTTGGCATAACTTTTGAACCGGAAACGCTAGAAACTTGATCAAGGGCTCTAAAAACGCGTATCTTCAGCCTAGAATCCAAAAATACTGCAAGCCACAATGTTGGCGCGTGGGATCAGATGATGACGTCATATAATTAACCAAAAAACAGACCCCCATCATGAGCCCATTGACCTAAAACCCCCCATCCAAATTAAAAAATGTTTTTTTTTTATTCTAAACTACATGAAGCCAATAGTCATTACAGGATTTGAACAGCTCTCTAGCTCTATCGGCTGCCGAGTTATGGCTGGCCAAAGTTTGGCCTGAAAGAGCAAATTATGCTTTTTCTGAAAAGTTAGGAATTAAAAGTTAGGAATTAATTTTGGCCGCAGATATGCTAGCAAGTCAACCAAGGGCTCTATAAACGCGGATTTTCACCTAGTTTTCAACAAAATTTTGAGACAAAAGAATGGGTCAATGGGTTGGGGCCCAGGGCCGGCCAAAGCTGGCAAAAATTTCCATAACATGTCCTCTTTGTGACGTCACCTACAGAAAACCCCCACCGAAACCAAAAATTGTTTTTTTCGATTTTGACTACAAGACTTGCTGAATCCGTAGAGGGTTTGAACAGCTCTCTAACTCAATCGCCTGGCGAGTTATAGGATTGTAAAGTTCTACAAGAAAAGTGGCGCACGCGGGACTTAAAGGGTACTTGCTTGAAACGTTGCCTTTATCAGCAGCGTTGGATTTTAGGAAAATAGGATTTTAGGTCAAATGTTAATGTATCATGCTATTCTGAGATAGCTTTCATGGCATCGATAACCATCAAAATTGCTTGAAACGGGAGCAATGTCATAGCAGATGTCTTTCATTAACTTTTTGTCTCTAATTTGTCGCTTCAGCAATAATTACAGTATCCTTTGCATGTATTTGTATATATCCAACTCCACAAGCTGTGCGTGGAAACGTGATTGTCATTTAGATATTTATTGGACTCAATCTTGGGACTTCAGTTACTCTTCTTGGTGTAAGAAGAACCATTCTTTCTCTAACCAGGCCGAGAATAGGTTTAAGACATGTTTTTTTATCTTGCTAAGAATAGTCAATAAAATGTTTAAAGACGATCGCGCAGTTAAATCTTTCAAACATTGTTTGCAGACGCAAGAGATTAATTGTTGGGTACTCCAACAATGTGACTATGCAATGTGCAGCGTGTGAAAATCTGTGACCCACCTTTTTGTACCGCTTGAAACGTTATGTGATTTTGTGATATAAGTCGCTACTGTGGAGATTATCTAAAAAATCGAATAGTTTGCCAAACAAAAGCAGCCAACTCCTAGGTCTAGAAGAGGAAACCAAGTTTGTGTGATGCTCAACAACTGTCACCACCAGAAAATGTACGGTGTAATAAGTTGACTTTTCGGCTCCTCTTATTTGACTGCGAACCCAAACGCCTGGCCTGCATCCGTCACTGACCTTATATACTTCATATTATTAGCAATGAGAGTCATAAACTATAATTTTTTGATCGATTACACGAATGTTGCTGGTAAATAGCAATATTTGATCTGGTCTGATACAAGACAACATATGCTGTTAGCTTGGTAAAGCTGACATTAACTGTCAACACTGACCAATGCATGGTCAATGCAACAAATTTTTATTGGTCAATCTACACAATTTGTGTTGGTTAAAACAACTGATATAAATGAAATAATCAAAGATTTTTGGTTAATTAAGCAATAATTTCTAGGGTTGTGTCTGTTAAGCATAACTTTACGCTTTCCTGTGCAAAAAGCCTCAGAGAAAGGGTTTCGCGTCAGCAAATGATTTATGTTGAACAATGAGCTTTTTTCGAGACTGCAACTGGCTTTGATTTGCTGCATGTTTTACGAAATCTTGTTTCATCATAGTCTATCTAACTAAACTTTCCGGTAATGCAAAATATATAAATTGTTTGCTATCAGTAAAATCCCTTCGTCAGTAAAATCACGTTTATTTCATCCAGTTAGAATATTCATTGGCCCAAAAGTGTTTGCATTCATATGATGATGATTTTTGAAAACATTTTAACATTGCATGTTTGGAGTCAGACTGGTGATGTTCTTGCAAAATACTCAATTATTTTTTGGAATACATCATTTTCAGACTGTTTTTTTTCTTCTGTCGTATACACATAGCTGCAGGTGGTAGGACTATGCGGTTAAGTCTAAAAGGAAGAATTGCGAAGATATTCGATCAGATCTTCTTTGGTGGTGTTGGTGATACTGCGTGGAGGGGCCATAACAGTGCAGTGATAGAGGATGTGACTGGCGGATTGGATGTCACCGCACACACAGTTTTTATTATCAGCCAATCCCATTCTGTGGAGGTTTGCCTTAAACCGGTCGTGTCCCGTGCGCAAGTGGTTAAGTTGGACCCATGCTTTGCGGGGCATGTGGCATCCTGGTGGAGAATTAGTGAAACTAGAGATATATGGTTTCAACGAATCTGGTACTAGAGGGGGGGAGTAGTCTTGGTTAGTGAGGTTCTCCATGAACGGTCTTAAGGGGCGTCTCGAGCGAAGTCTGTTGGGAGCGTGCCGTACGTGCAGGGTTTCATGTAGCAGATGATCAGGACTTTGTGATTTACGATGTAGCTCTATACATGCCGCGTTTCTTCGAGTAGTGGGGAGCAAAATACCAGAAAGGAAAGGTAGGAAGTCTGTAGGGGTAGATCTTATATAACCTGAAATTTTACACATGGCTTCGTTCAACGTCAGACAGTTGAAAAGGCCAGTCTGTGTATGTAATATTGATAAAAAATGCCTGGTGCTTTTTTTATGACGTACCCTCTTTGCAAACTCCCACGTTTTCTGCGCTATTTTTTCGACGTTTATCATTGAAAAGGCAACTGGGGAAAAAGCGATATGCCATGTCAGGTATAAGGTATTTCAGTAAATGAAACAAATATTTTTCTTTTGAACGATTTGTCAACTAATCAGGTTGATTCGATTGGCAGGTACCGATTCAGTCCGAACCAAGCCTACAAATGAAATGATTCCCACATCAGCCTGATCTTTAGTCTTTCCCTGTGTTAAGAAGTTTTGCATGCTGTTACGCTGTAGGAAACCAACGCTGTGTACTCTTCCAATGGTGTTGAAGGTTTTGTTTTTTCCTTTAGCGATACCTTACTAGTTTGAGGGTCAACTTACCTGCGGCAGAAGCGCGGGTCAGTCTCTTATTTGAGCGACTTTCTGTCCGTTAGAAGCCCTCTGCAGTCACTGTAAATTGGATTGCTTGCCTTGATTATATTCAGATATAAAATAAACTCACCAAACACTTGAACATGAAGCCCAGCATAAAGCTGTTCAAAGTAGAATAATATTGACCAGTGTTGAGCGTTCACGGAAGCGGCAGGAAACAGCGACTCATCACCGTGATGTCGGGAAGTAAGTTACCGTGTAATCTGGCAGTTGACGAACAAGTACGTTGCATCGCATCGCAAACAAAACAAGTTCCAATCGCTTTTTAGAAACGCATAAAATATTAGGGCTGGCATATATCTGCTATATTTTTATGTGTGGCTAAATTTGAATTACTTGCAAGGGCGGCATTTCCGTTAATTTAGTGCTGGAGGCATAATATGAGTCATAAAAAGCATAAATAAATTTGATTCAGAATAGAGAAACGCGAAAGGTAAAAACAGTTTGCAAAACAAGATCGCAATTGGATGTGATATGTTTATGTTAGCAAATTTAATATTTTTCCCATTCAACGCTAACTCTTGAATCTTGCCTGAAGCGAGGCCGGATAATTAATTTAACATGTTCTCCGTCTAGACAGAAAACTCTCGTCGGAACCACAACAAAGTGAAAGTGACAACAGTTCTTGAAAATGTGCCCGAGGAAGAATCATTTTCATTGGTAGTTGGAAGAAGCGCAAAACATACCGGCAAGGCCTTAAAATGGGTGCTCAGCAAGTCCCATGTATCAATGAGCGAGGACAAAGCTTGGAAGGAGAAATTGCAGGGGTTGGTGTTGCAATTGGTGCCCACTGGCTGCAGTAGAGCATAGTCCAAACCAGTCGTTGCAGACGAGCCAGACGTGATGGATCAACAGACAAGGAATATTGGAATGTCATGTTTTTATACCAACTACGACTTTCTAAAGTTAAACGCTATCGCATTAAAATCTTGCGTCAGTTTCACAGCTTCGTACTTCACTGGATTGGCCAAATTACAAAGTCGCCTTTCGTCGATCGATCGCTGAGGAAAACTTTGATGGCTGAAGATTTTGAAACTAATTGGCGCGTGGAAGAAAAAGCAGCGTTGGTTAAGCGCTGTGTAGAAGAATTAAAAATGTTTTAGTTGTTCAGGGCCAAGCCCAAGCTTGCCTTTGAAATACTGTTCTGTAAATCAGTCCTTGGTGTCATCTGCAAGTTGCATCTTTGTTTAAAAAAACTAAATATAACAACATTTTCGCTTAAAAATAACGCGATGAGCAAAGTTGTCAAAGTGCAAGGAATTTACTAAAATTTTCAAATTAACTTGAACTTAATTCATAGATCTTTTGAATCAAGGAAAGTTTACATTAAGGTAGATTTTTAACCTTTACTTTAAGGTAGAGTTTTCAACAACAAAAACAGTTTCTGTTCTACTGTAAATAATCGCATCAGCAGTTCAGTTTATTCGGGAAAACCACACACACATAAAAGCAACTCACCCAAATAAACAAGATAAGATAAACATGCAAAAATAATATACATCATAAGCATACAAGCATAATAACAGACAGGTTTCTAAGTTAAAACAAGATTAAATCATTGCATTGTAGTCTGCCACTCCTTTATCACGCACAGAACAAAAAAATTATGAAAATCATATTTGCATGTTTCTGGGACACCTAATATAACCAAGCGGTTTTCTAGTTAGGTTCCCCACTAGTCTAATGGTACTATAGGGTTACATTAATAAGGTTCTTTACATTGCGCCATGAGAGATGGTTATAATAATGAGAAATGCTTAAGGTAGCTTATATTTAACAAGGGTTGATATTGGTTTAGGAGGTATAACTTGTATTTCTTTTTGAAAGCATAAAAAAGTTGTACTTTCAAATTTATATCCGAAGACTTCCAAATCTTAACTCCTATATAAGCAAAATCTTTTTGTCCAGTAGTTCTTGTCCAGCTTTGCGAATAGGTTGTTAAAAGCTAATGGCAGACAGCGATGTTCGAACTGATACATCATTTTAGCTATTTGCAACTTGTAAATGTCATTAAGATGTAAAGTTTTAAGCTGTGCATACATTTTTTCAGCATTTGCCCTATATGAACTGAATGTACTCAATCTTATAAATTTATTCTGCATTATGTTTATTGGTTTAAGTAAGTACGGTGAAGCTGATCCCCAACTAGTTACTGCGTACTGAAGATGAGAGCAGACTAGATTATAATGTACCGCTATTAACCAGTTAACAGGAAGGTAATGTCTAAGCCTTGAAAGAGCTCAACACGTTTTGAATATTTGTTTGTTTTTTTACTTGAGCTATGTGTAATTTCCAGGATAGCTTGTTATCTAGTACTACTGCCAAGCATTTAACATTTTCAACTTTGAATATAACATGGTTATTAATGATAATATTCATGTCAAAATCCAGAGGCATTTTTTGTTTTGCAATCAGCATGTAATGGTAAAAAGTCACTTTACGAAATGCATATTGAGTTGTCGCTTTAAGGCATTCGTTTTTCTTTATGTACAAATAGCTGGAAACAATCTGTCAGCAGACCTCTAAAAACGTCCAAAATAGGGATTTAGTGAAGGACTGACTCCCTTAACGATACTGCAGCTAAGAATGAGTCGAGAAACATCTTTAAGAAGGTCATCATTTTTTGGTAAAGCTGCGTGGACGATGCAGATTACTTCAACGCTTAACATGGCGTGAAACCCTTCCCGAAAATGCAAGATTTAAAATGTGTTTTCAGTTTTTGCTAAAGGCTGCTTCATTGACATTTGCCTCCATCAAGTGCACGTAGCTGTCGTACGTAAAACAAATCGACAGCTTCAATTGCTTGAAGGTAGTAACTTAGAATTTGAAATGGCCTATATTAATAAGCAACAAGTATAGCTAGCATTTTATCAGAATTTACCCAGATAACTGACATCAGCTAAAAATAATACCTCTTCCTGTTGTAAACGTCTGTTAGGGCAGAGGTATTTAAACAAGTGCCAATTGGCTCACAAAGGGAGCAATTTTTAGTTCTTGGGAGGAAATTTGTTCCAGAGAAGAATTGGGCTGGAAAAACTGTGGATGAAAAAAACTTAAGTTTTTATTATTTAATATTCAACTCATAAAAATATGGGCAACGCGGTTGGTTTAGATGGGAATGAATGCAGTACGCAAGGAATAGCTGTTTCAACTGCAGTGACTCACGTTATAAAAAGTCTGTGTGATTCGAACACGTCTATTGTTTCTGCACATTAGGAAGTGTGAAATTTTTGCAATTATATTTTTTGTGATTTTTGTTGGGAAAGAATTGACAATGTTTGGGTTTGTAAGGGGAGAATATGAAAAAAACTTTGAGAACCACTGTTTTAGCGTATCTGTCAGTTTAAGATGCCGTTAACGGTATAGGTGAAAGCGAGCAACGCATTGGATGATATGAACGACCAATGGCTCTGCGGCAGACTGTTTACTTTAGGTTTTAAGAGTATGATTCGTCGTTGCGTCATATTCGTGTTGGCCATGAGCTGATGTGTTTGTCAGCACTTGTTCGTCAAAAATATAAACAATGAGCTTTTTTGGGGTTGCCGAACGCTTGGTGTCGCAATAATCTTGAGTATTGGAAAGTATTGAGGGAGGCTAAAATATTACCTTTTTCCCTTTAACATGAACTACAACCGTTTATACGTTAAGCTTAAAAAACATTTTAGTCGACTTTAAGCAGAACCTAAACCAGTTAATTTGCGTAACTCAGTCTGCATTTCATGTTTGACTTTACCAGAGGTCACCGGAAATCGATCTGGGATCTGGATACACTCCTGTTCGGTTTACCGACGTAATCTCCACCGAACCATGCAACATTTGAAAAAGGATTGTTAGAACCAGTGCGTCTAAGTTTTCTTTCATAAGCATCTAAATAAATGTTTTCTGTTCACCAAATGAACTTATTGGAACTCCAGGGACGAAGATACATTTTCTCTTTGCCGTTCTATTTCCTGTCTACATTATCAAGGGGGAAATAACCTCAATAGCCTTAAAGTTCAAGTTTGTTGCTTTGAAATTGAAATCTGCAGTCGCATGTTGGTGTACGTTTGGAATACCGATTGATTCTCTCGAAAGATACTTAAATGTCAATGCACAACTAACTTTACAGCAAATATTTGTTTTGGTGCAGCTGTTGGACCAAATGGCAGTACACCTGCTACATAAAACAATATTCTCTGGTAAAGATATTTCGGACACAACTTGATATTTGGCAGGTTAGGAAAGAAAATGAAAAGGTGTGCTAAAAACAGAAATAAAATCATATTGAAGATTTTTATCATGCTATATGGGTTTTTGTCATACATGTTGGAAAGGACCATAACGTCCTTCAAAACGTGCACTTAATACTGGTCTTCATCTTTCTTAGTCTTTAACTGTTCTTCCATCAGATGTTTCCATTGTAACCGGGATTTCTCAGCAGTACCAAAGTATTTGTGGTTTTTCGGTAGCAAGTGATTTCGAAAATCGAAAACGGTTTTTCCTCCTAAAGCACTTCTGGAGCTGAAGGTGAATTGCTGCAATGATTGCTAATTTCATGGAGTTCAATTCTTGTTCAAGCAAAATTAAACCAAATTACATTTTTTCAAACCTTTTCGTATAGCGGTTAATCAGCAGGCATTACATTGGTGCACTTAAACAAGGCACCGGTAATGTTCGTACCTTCTTTCATCGTATCGGAAGTACCTCGACTTAACAGCAACAATTACAGCCCATGATGCAACTGACGATCGCACGCGAAAAGTCTTCATCAACCGAAGTTGGAATAAAGTTTGATATAATCTAATGCACTCAATGAAGTTTCTTATTTCTATTCCACGCACGATTTTCTTCAAAACGCTGCCGAAACCAAAACCAACATTCTCACAGCACGGGTCAGCGACTTTCCATTGAGAACGTTACTCGAAGTCGCTTGTACTAGCGCAGGAATGTCAGTCGATTGTCGTTCCATCAAAACTAAATGGACACTTATAAGGTTGAACGACAGTCATAGTGGTTGCTGTTGACACAAGCCTCTCCTTAAAAATGGTCACAGCACTTTGTAAGCCGACGAAGCATGTGACCAAGACAACATCAAAGGGAGCTGTAGTGGAACAGACCGAGTATTGATAAAAAGACATGATAACGACACCACGCAACCACTGAGCTACTTTGATATGGCTGAGGATCCACAAATGACTATTGTCTTAGATCTTTTTACTGCAGACTATGCCAGAAGATCCATCTGGACATGAGCGCAGGTTTGCACGTCCAAGCCGTCTGCGAATATCGCTGGGTCATTCGCCTGTGTAAGAACGGCACGCGTGGTAATTTTTATTTCATCGTCAAATCACCGATCTCCACTACGATAAACTTCAAACTCAAAACAAATGCCAAGGGCCAGGCAGAACTCCTTGGCACGTTTAGTAAATACAGATGGAAGGGGTGGTTTGAACGTCTCGCTTGTGATTGGTCGTTCACCTCAAAACAAATCGATTTTGCGTAGCTGCGCTTTCATTGACTGCCAAACGTCCAGTCACGCCGCGGGGGCTGTTTTACTACTAGCAGCGGCAAAGGAAAAACGGTTCACAAAGACGCCAGGCACTTTAGATTCGGACGAGTTTTTCCACGACGTTAGTCGGCCTCAATCGTTAAGCGAGTAGGTTGTATGACTGGGATGTTTGCTTCTTTGCAGGAAGGAAAAAATTTGTACTTCTGTGTAGGAACAATGGCTTCAACCATTACTTTAAAGTTATGCATATTGTTGGTGGCCGTAGCTGCGGAATTGGTCCTGCCGTTGGATGCTTCTCCGTCAAGAAAAAAACGTTCGCCTCTCTCTTTTCGCCCAATGCAGGCCACAGAAAGGGTGCAAAACGACGACCCAACGATTGTCGGAGCTGTGGCGCTTTGCCCACTGGCACAAAGCATCAGAGCCTGCCTCGGAAATTGTTCTGAGAATTCGAATTGCCGCCCACCTAACCGATGCTGTCGAGACCGATGTGGAACTTTTACGTGTGTGGCCGTGATCGAGGTAAGCTCATGGTAAAAGCACGATCAAAGCGCTGCTGCATATTTAGCAACCTGCCAGACAATTCTGCTGCGTTTTAAGATTTGCTGCGCGCCTATCACGACGCTGTGGTTACTTCTACAACACCTGTCGCGGTGTGGCAAGTCTTTAATTTATTGCCGTACAGGCGAAAGCTCGGATTAATTGTGATGACATGGAGCATAACCCTGAAGCATCCTGTCTATCTCCTCGTTGCGCAGATGTTTCAGAAATTTTTTAATTATACTGTAAACCATGCGGTTTTGGATATGAGTGTGAAACATTTCTCCAAGATGAAAAAAAATTATTGAAGTTGCAGGATAATTATCGCTGTCGAAGTGAGCGCTCCACACCTGTTGCACTCGGCAACTTCCGACGTTAATTTGTGCTGATGTTTTAAAATTAAATTGAGTGAAATACCGTCTTGCTAATCGAACTTTTGCGATCATAGTGCAGACTTTTCGCTGGTGAGGTCCGTTGTTGTAGACCAGTGCTCTTCAACCGGTGTGCACGGTGCACCAAAATATGCGAGGGGTGCACAACTACGAAAAGATGCACAAGGGTGCATCACAAACGTGTCACACTGAACAGATACATTTTACAAAAACTTTCTGTTAGCAAAAATGACCCATTAACCAACCAACGACTTTTAGGGTTTAGCCTAGACTTGCACATTCTAAAGTGTGGCGCGTAAGCATCAGACCATGTCACGCTAATTGTTGTAATTCGTTGATTATTTGTGATTCATAAGTAACAGACAATGAGTCATTATCAATTGAATTATATAGCTGAGTTACTGAATTGGGGTAATTGCTTATTTAGGGAAGTGTACTTACAAACATGGGCGCAGTTAGGTGGGGGGCACGGGGGGCGCGTCAGTAAATAGGGTGGATGAGTTCGTCACAACATCTTCAAGGGTGCACCATAACAAAAACGGTTGAAGAGCAATGTTGTAGACCAATAATTCTCAAACATTGTCTAATCGCGTACCATTTGTGCATCCTGCACCGTCACCGCGTACCGCCTTGTTCCAGGAAAACTCAATGGAAAACCAGAGTTGACACAAATGCGACATGTACAAAATGACTGTAAGAAATACGGACCAATTTGAAAAACCAGCAATAGAAGTACACAAAAATTCAGGAATTTATTAACAGAACCCAATAAGTAAAACTATAGCTGTGAATATAATTTTTTGTGAAGAAAAACAGAAAGTAGGCCTATTGCAGGAACACCTTCAAAGCTTTCGCGTACCACAACTGGTACGCGTGTTGAAATCGACTGGTATAAAACATATGCCGTGTTTATCGATCACTCCCGGTTTTCTCACCCATCTGTAAGCTAAAGGTCTTTGAGTAATGACATAAACTGAGTTGCAGGTAATGGTACCTACAGTGAAATTAATAAACTACATAGGTGTCATAAACATTACCTATGCTATTATGTCTTTCTTAAACAACCGTTTCATAAAATTCTAACTTTCATGACTTTTTCAGAGATTTTTGGCGAGTATGCTAGGCGCATTTTCTTGTTGGTGTAAATCGCTTGCAGTGGGCGAACCGACTTTGCCACAATATCAGTGTCTCTCATGTTCGTGTTTACGCGCCACTAAACGCACACTTGTTTGAGACCAACTCGTTCAGGTGAAAAGGATCACTTTGCTACAGCTTTGACAAAATAAGTACATTTATTGTTAGATTTGACAAAGAGGTTTGGGCTGTTGCAGAGGGGATATGTTATTGCGCATAAACATTTAAATTTTTTACTTTTGATGGCGTAGGCATTGAAAGTAAATCAAAGAATAAAATTAAAACTCCAATTGAACAAATCAGCTAGGCTTTGAAATTTGGTCAAATTGGTTAAAGTAGAGCTCCATGTAAACAGTGGAACCTTACGATGTTAAATTCTTTTACGGAAAATGTTACTCTTCTCTCGTTGTCAAATCTGTAACAAGGCTAGTATTTGCGTACAGTAGTTCATGCATCATTTTCAGATTACCAGGTTCTATCTGACACTGCTGCAATGCAAAAGTCATTGAACGCCCAACAAAGAGTTACCTGGAGTCGAATCAGGTCTTTCGATCGGGAGATGTTTGCGCATGCGATGACGTTATTTGTCGCTGAATGATCTCACCGGCACGTCACAGGATACAGTTGTTGAATATTTTCGTTTAAAGCATAAACTTTAGCAGAACAAGTTGCCAGCCCCTTCCCGCTCTTGAGAGCGGTTCGGAAAGGCTTGGCTTGATTTGGACGGAATTTTTTTTTTACTCTGCACCCGCTACAGCGGCAAAAACATTCGCTGCGAATGCGTCAGTTTCAAATATCTCAAAGACCGACGTCGCCTAAGCTCTGGAAACTTTTTGGTAGAAACGCGAGCGTGTTTTGGCTGAAAAACGAAACCTGGCTTCCGCTCCGCCGCTGCACAAAAAATAAGTTATGAAGACTCCGTTTCCTTTTGGAAGTGCGGACTCCAACGATTACGTACGTCCGCTTTTTGGTCAGCTCCAGTTGCGCATCGCATCCACCACGTTCTGCGTAAAATCCGGTTGCTGACGTAACAACACATGCAACTCGCAGTTTCGTGTCAGCCCGACTCTGAGATGAATGTTTAACGTTGTATACAGGCTAGGTACTTGCAGCTAAAACCACGGCGCATTTGGGAAAAATACGGTTGACAAATATAGTTGGTGTATTTACTCAGGTGAGAGCCTAATGAGTAATGACTACCGTAAAATTAAACATTCATTTGACAAAACTTTTGCTTGATTACCAAACTTTTATGGCCATGTTTTGACAATTTTAGGCTAACTGTTTCAAGGAAAAGTTTGTTAGTCAAATAACAGATGTTATCATAGAAACTAAGCGCCAAATCTAAAAATATTGTTTTTCCTTGTGCTTTTACGTGATTGCTTGAAACTTTGTCTTTAGATAAATTATGTTGATGCAACGTACAACTTCGTCTTAAAGCTTGTAAAGATATTTTCTGATTTCCTTAAATGCTTGACGGCATTTTACCATCGCATTCTAATCACACAGGAAGTTCGTCCATCGACCTGCGAGGAAGCAGACTGCCAAAGGCAACAGGGCTCGGTGTGTGTGACAGAGAACGGGCGAGCCTTTTGCAAATGCACAGCATTTTGTCCTCTACCCAAGAACAACACCAGTCATCTTTGTGGTCCGAACAACTTGTCTTACTTAAGCAGGTGCCACATGGACAAAGCGGCTTGCGAGATGGAAATCACGATTCCCGAGGTCGCTTGCTCAATTGTGCTGCCGAGGGGAAGCACCCTACCGACCCCCAGTCTTTCGCAAGCCCCCGAACCTATTTACCTACCTACGCCACACCTTGCTAGAGCAGGGGACAATGTATCTCTAAGGTACGTTGTGGCCGGGAGCCCGGAACCAAACGCCTGCTGGAGACGGCACGACAGCCCATCTTGTTTAACGCCTGGCAGCACAAATGGCAGAATATCAGTCAGCACCTCTGACAAGTCTCTCCACATTCGGGAGGTTCGCTTGAGCGACAGTGGAGAGTACTCGTGTTTGGCAGAGAATTCCATTGGTTCAGTTGAAGTCACCTACACTCTGATTGTAAGAAGTAAGTTTTTTTGCTACGAAGGCGCCTTGTTTTTGTCAAAATTTGTAGTTCCGTTGAATCAGTGTTTTTTTTAAGGAAAATGTTAGGAACCCGGTTTGGATCTGTAGCGACCCGATTTCTCTGATTCTAGGGACCCGATTTTCTCTGATTTTAGGGACCCGATGATAATTTTCTTTGATTCTAGGGACCGATTTGAAATTTTAGGGCCCGAATCGGGTCCCTAAAACGCCTTAAAAAAACTGATTGAATTAAAGTAGGAATAATTCAAAATCACGGTGATGCCGAGCTGTCAATTATTTTAATTTGATGATATCTCAAAGTAATCGTGAAAGAGATTGGGAAACAGTTCGTATCCAACTTAGCAGTGTGATAATAACGGGTAGAAGGATGAATCATTAGCGCTGCTGTGCAAGTTTTTGTTAGTCGGTGAGAAAACGTTTTTTTCTCGCGAATGTGAAAAGTGTTTTTATATAGACAACCAAGTAGAATGCTCCTTTTTGGAACATCCAGTAGCAGCAATTTAAGCGGGCAACGTGTTACAAAATCGCTTCAGCAAAATAATTTTAATATCACTGGTGGTGGTTTAAATTTTATTTTGTAGTGTTGTGTAGAATGATGCTTACAGAAGGTAAAATATCAAAGATTTTGTTAATGTTTTGATAATGTAAGGAGAAGTCGAAATGGATAACCGGTAACATTGGCAGCACAGCGCAATGCTTTTCAGTGGTTATGAAAAGACTTTAATCATATTTATGATTCATCAGGGTATCCCCTTTTTTGCGATCGCAAGCATCCAGATATTTTCCATTTTTAATTTCGCTGCTATCTGTTGTGTGTTACTGCAAGGCGCCGGACCGATGATCCCGAGGAATATGGGTGTGATCAGCTTCCGTGAGAAGTGCTTGGCTAATGCTAAGTCGCAATCACGTCATTGTGGTGAGAACACACGAGACAGACCTCTGCGGAAGTATTGGCAGTTCGATCGCAAAACCGAAAAATGCGTAGCGAACCGTTTCCGCGATTGCAGCGCCATACTGAACAAGGTAAGCAGGAACATTTTGCCAGAGCAAAATCTGTTCAAAGTCTGAAGCAGTGATTGCTTTTTTCTGCATATGGGCTTGTCAAGGCATTTTACAAAAATGAGCTGATTTTATTGCATTTGAGGAATCTGGCTGATGCGCCAAACATTTGTTATTACCGAAAGCATCCGCACAGTCATCGCCAAGGGCGGATCCTTCTTTGCGCACAATCATCGCCAAGGGCGGATCCGCCCTTGGTCATCGCAGATTTACTCCGGGCGCTGATCTTTGCTAAAAAATGTGCATGAGGCGGCGATAGCTCAGTGGTAGAGTGTCCGCCTCTCAATTGGAAGTTTATTTGATCGATCCCAGGTCACTGAGTGAATCGCGGAAGCGCTCCTTGGGCAAAAGCGGTCACCCCAACTGCCCCGGCAAGAAGTAAGTTTTAAGCTTCGTCCTGGCGCCAATTGCCGTCAAAATCAAATTAAAAAATGTACATAAGCAATTATATGTACGCAAACGCCCTTTTTTCATTGCTGTAGTCTGCCGTTGGTGATCACAGGCTGGTGACATACACCCTCGCCTAAGACCTTCAGAACTAAAGGCAGTTAGACACCCGTTGTGTTTTATTTTTGCGTCATGCTCATCCACTCTAATTACACCGAAGCGTGACCTGAACTGTCTTTAAAGCTAGTGGTTAATAGAGACAAGTCTGTAAATTCCAAGATCAAAATCTGAAGAGTTTTCATTTACCTCTTTGACACAATGTCAAACAAAACATTTCAAAACCTAATGGTGAAAAGCTAACTAAAAGTTCAAAACCAAGCCTGAGCTGCATTGCAATCAGCAACTTCATAAAAAGGAGGCCAATAAAAAACAAAGTTCATAAAATCTCTCATTTTTCCAATATTTTGTTTAAAAAGTTTGCTATACTAATGGATCAAAAGACTGTCTTTGGAAAGAAATCCTTTCTCAGCAAAGAATCAGACACTATAAGATCTTACAGAGTATATATTTCGCCTACGATGTAGGCATCATCAGCTAGGGTCAAAAGTAACGAGCTTTGTATTTACTATTTTTGACAATATAAGCTTTCAAAAAATAGCCAAACCTTTGGAATGTAGCAAAGCCAAGAATGGTATTGAAACTTTCTTGAACTGGTGAAAAATCTCGCTGATGAATGAGAAATGATTTGAGTAACAACTTCAATATGTAATACTGTATTTTAAGCTTGTCATCTTGAGACCACGCGTATGGTATTTGCCTAGGTGGGTTAGAAGATATCGTCCGGTAAAAATTTTTAGCGTTTTTCCCATATCCCAGAGCGTTTCTTGGTGTAGAATCGTCTTTCTTCAAGCATTCGTGAAGAGCTTTCAAATTTGTGTCGCTGTTATATGCTGGTAGTACAAAGTGAATCGAAAAATGAAGATTTCAGTTTTGGACGAAATAAAAAATTTCATGCGGAACTTAATTTTCATGCAAAGCACGATTGGAAAACACACAGGCGGTACAATTAGCATACTGGTAACTTGTATGCCGTTAGCTTTTGCTAAAAATACTTCGATCCGTCTGATTCCAATAGGCAGTGCACTGATGCCAAGCATGAGTAACAAAGTAGATGTTTGTGATATGCCTTTTTGTAAAGCCCGTTCATTCATTCATCCACAGTCTTATGAAATGTATTGTGTTGTGTAAGGTCTTCGCTCCCACACGCAACGCGCGAGATTTTAAATATGCATCGCAGTAACAAGGAAAATACAAATACAAGAATGAACTCGAGGATATATACGTGACAGTAGTAGAAAAATATACGCTTGATAGCGCACATACATTTACTTTGATGAAACACAAGCATATAGGATACACGCATGAATGACGCCATCATGTTTATTATACTGTAATCCTGCGATGACCTCGAAGTACACCGATTTATAAAATGCTTGAGGGAATGAGAGGCTGCGAAGGACCATGGGTCATTTAGACTGCAGACCTCCCAAGGACGAAGAGATACTTATATTGTAAAGGGGACAGTGTATGATAGCCAGTAAAAGTCTTTTTCTCTGGGTATAAAGTTTGATATGCGCAATGTGTTTATATGGTTTATTGAAGCAAGATATGTTGTGGACAAAGTCAAGCCACCAGTAAAAATGGTTTAACGTTGTCACATTGCACATTTGCTGTTTTCACATATTTAAAATATTCGTGAAGGCTAAAGAGGAAATGCGTCAAAAGTCATAAAACTGTAGCAGCACTGCAATGGTGTCACGAGATTTAAGCGGGTTGAAATAGAAGCGTCCTTACATGCACTGCGGAAAACAATTTGCAGTCGATGTAGGCATGGGAACGAAAAATCGTTTGCAGTTTGGCACGTTGTTTGCTTCACACTTGTAGACTAAAGGCATCCCACTACTTCACATACGGGTTTGATGCGACCAATTTTAATGAATGCAACAAAAAAAACAAACGATGTTTGTTGCGGAGACACTTCATGATTTGACTATTTCCACTGTAACAGCGTTAAATAATCAAATGAATGCACCTGGTTTACGAACACCAATAAAAAGAACACAAAATTTGTTTCTAGTAGCTTTCATTCATTCATTCATTCATTCATTCAATCATTCATTCTTCGCGCAGCCCACATTTCCTCCCAATGGGGTCACCGGGGAAGCAGCCCAAGAAGGTCCGAAAAACCTCATGGTTTGCATCAACCTTTGATAGTTTTTGTTCGAATGTGAAACTAGAGTGAATCAAATTAAATGTATAGTTAGTTTGTCCTGAAGAACCAGAAAGCAGCTCACGCTAAGTAAACGTGTTGGAGGTAACACGTTTTTCGTGAAACGATTTATTTTCACAAAAGTTTTTATTTCATTGCGATTACCTACTCTTTGCATGCCTGACCTACTATCTTCTAATATACCGCAGCACCTTACGAAAGCCGATTGCGAAAGAGAATGCCAAAATAGCTGTTACCTGCCACCTGTGCAAGGCCCATGCAAAAACTTTCGCCAACGTGTCTTCTACAATCATGTAACTGGAAATTGTGAGGTAAGAAAAATTGTTATTAAACATTCAGAAAGAAATGAATCAAACATTTGCAGCAAACTTGGACCTCTTTTCTCACACATGTTGAAAATTCTGGTGACTAGTTCGCGACGAATTTTTGAAAATCATTACCTTTGTGAAAGCGACGATTCGGCACAGCTTTAAATGCCATTTTTTGCATTACAACCAAACCTTAAAACAATTAAATAAAATTTTTGTAAAGATTTTTATCAATGAACATTCTTTCTTATACTTTATTTTCAAAACAAACGAGGTACTGAATATATACTCAAAGTTTTAATCCAGTCCTAAACCGAACAAAACCGATTATGAGCAAAATCTCCATGACAACCTGCTTGTTTCAGGAAAGATGAATTCAAACATTTTGTTTCACAAGTCTATGTTTGATGGAAAAATCCATTTCAACCGTCAATTGAAATACATTGTCAATGCAAAGTAATTTTTAGTCAAGTTGTATCGCTTTTTGTCATATATAGGGAGCAAGCTTTAAACGCAACACGACATGTTGGTCAGAACTTGACGTTGGTTTTGAATAAAGCTTTTTCAAATTTGCGTTTATTATAGAAAAAGTTTTTCTGTAGTGTGGTTTGCACTGTCGTGTACTTTTATGGTAAACGGGGTTGGTCGGCTTTACGTATCTACGTATCTAGAAAGCTTGCGCTCTGTCAGAATCTTTAGAAAATTGCTGCGATCTTTCAAATTTTAGAAGTAATTTCTACTGAAAAACTTGTTAAATGTTTAAACAAAGTATCTTCCAAACAAAGTAAAGGATCTTCCNTATTTATCACCAAAGCNATGTTCGTTTTACAGCCATTCAGATACGGCGGATGTAATGGCAATTCCAACAACTTTCTGACCACAGAGCAATGCAGACAAACTTGTCCTCATCCGACAGGTCCTCCGTTTCCAGCTCGCACCTGCCCATTGTGTAGCAAGCATCTAGCGACCGCATTTTGCAGTGAATCTTTCGTCGTGGCTGGATACGTAAAAGGCATAAGCCCTGGGAGGGCGCCTTCACCATCGCGCGGAAGAACAATAACGCTGCATATAACTCGCGTCTTCAGTGATCGGGAAGACCTTGGGCTCGTGCATCTTCTTGCAGCGGCGTATTATCGACGACCAGTAAAGAGATTCAAGCTTGCCACCACTCCTCACTGCCCGTGTCCAGATTTCAAGACCTTAGTGCACCAAGAGGAAATAGCACAAACCGGCGTCTCGAGAAGATGCGGCCAGAGCGCGGGCGCCAGAAGCAATGGCAGAATTAGCAGTAGATGCACCGAACTCCTCATATCTGGAAGAGTGGTCGATGGCGTTCCGACCATAGGTCAGGGAAGTCTAGCTGTGACGGCCACATCCGTCAACCTCGCACGCATGATGTCGAACAGGAACCAACCAAACTTCTGCAGGATCATAAAGGCCGCGGAAAGGCAACAGCAGGTGTTGGATAGAGCGTCGAGAATGCTCGGATATAAATGATTGTTCAAGTTCATTCCTCAGTTAAATCCTACTCCACAGTGTCTTTGATCGGTTCTTGTAGTCTCGGCTTACATGGAGCTCTTGGAAATTCAGAAAAGTTGATCTCAAGACAACGTCTTGATTTACCCGAAGTTAGCCGAACGCTCTCTCCTAGTAGTTGCAAAGATTTCTTCACTGTGCTTTTTTGCGTATTTATTTATTCTTGATCTTAGAAATGTTCTTTACCTAACCAACGTTTCTCTTTCAGCATGTATTTTCTAATAATTGTTAAATCTACTATGTTTTCGATTTTACACAAAGCTAAACCTGACGATAGATGAATGAACAAAACAATTGCGTTTCGAGATCGTTGCTTGCCAATTATTGACGTTGGCGTTGTCGCCATTTTTCATGTCAACCACCTGTAATAGAAAAATATTCAAAGGTATTTTAAAGTATCGTTGTGAAGCAGATCCGTTTTCGGGGCTTAAATTACTGAGTCTTGTTTTGTTTTGCAACAAACAACGGTCGTCACTAAATTAACATCAAACCAAACTGTTGTATTGTCGTATTTATTCTGACACTGACTGTTTTGCGTATGTGATCCCTCTTTTCGCGATTTGTGTAAATAAAACCATAAAGGTACTGCTAAATGGAGGAGAGACCAGCAGTGCTTTTTTGACTACGCCTCACAACCAATAATGCTTACCAGTGATGACTCCAGCTTACATGAAGCAAAGTGATATTCAACTGCTGTGTAACGACTAGTATAGTTTTTCAGCGGTTCAGAGTCTCTGGACATGATACTAAAAGACAGACTTCAAAACAAAAATTAGCGTAAATTGTATTACTTTTATAAAGAAACTTGCGTAAAATCATCAAAGACGAAAATGCAAGCGTCACAGTAGAGTAACGTCTGCTTAAAGTAACACGACGTGACGCTAACAAGGCAAAACCCAAGGCAAAAAAAGGAAAAACCGTTTGCTTGCTGCGGAAACACCTCCGGCTCTTAGTTCTAGTTTGGCAGTTTGTCGGTTAAGCTTTTGTGCTGCGGTGTCGTTTATTTGTACCGAGCCTTTTTACAAGTAAACTTGCAGCTTTCGACCTTCCTGAGAGTTTACGCATTAAAAGTGAAGTTGCAAATATCTTATCTTTGTGTCAGAAATTCTGTTGCAACTTGTTTCAGCTACAGTCACGCAAATTTCAAGTGTTTGTACTGTTTTGTTGGTCGTTCACTTAAGGGTTTTTGCGAATATTACTCCCGCTGTTTGAAATTCTTTGCTCACAATTAACATCGGTGTACAAGCTTTCTGTGTGTACTATAGATCATTCTTTTCTGCTTTTAACTCGTTGCTTTGTTTCTAAAATTGCTGCCGGTTTTTGGTGAAGTGTAGGCCCTACAATAAAACTTAAGATCATAGGAAACTGTGGCTTGCTTGCACTAAGTTGTATTTCCAGTTGGTCAAAAAGCAGGCAATTGATTAATAAATAGGTAGCAAGCATTATATTCAAGAAAGAGCTACACCTTTTCCAGAAGTATTGTTTTAGAAATATATTTTATAAGAAGTTAACCTTTCGTAAGTTGTTAAATTGTTTTCCACTCCAGTTTATCTGCGTCCCAATGTAAGAGGCACCATGCAAGTACTTTTATTCACTGCCCGTCTGTAGATAACATGAGTTTGCAAACAACGCATTGGTATCCCATTAGAGATAAATCGATAATAATCAAGCTTTCTCCAAAGTTCACTCCAAGTGCGACCAGTCTCTTCTAATATCGGAGAACCATCATCGTGCTGTCAGTCGACAGGGTAAATCGGCAAGGACACAGACATTATCGCCATCCTTTCAAAACAAGCTGCTTATTTCTGGAAATTGTCAGAAAACATTATCTGCTGCTTGCAGTGGCGTGCAGAGGTCTGGTGATGCCCGTGGCGACTGCTTGATTGGATGCCCCCTACCAAATTCTAGTATTGAACAGTGGCGTATGGTGGTCATTGTTACTGGATATACGCTGTTTGTGACGTCACAATATTACGTCATATTCACGTTTGCAAGCCAACGTTTTGACGAAGTTTGTTGACAGAACACGAATATTCAGGGACACCGAAGCAGCGGTAGGACAGGGGAGCAGTAAAACAGTTGATGGCAATGTAAACTTATAAAAAACAAATAATCGTTATCAAATATGTTTGTTTCTGTTCATCAAGAATGTTGACGGCAAAAATAATAACAAAATTTATAGAAAATCATTCTGAATTTTCTGGGGGCCCGAATAGCTGCAATAAATTTGTTTCAAGTCAATCTTGATATACCATGAAATTACGTGTGATACTGTTATGAAAAGAAGTGGTGTTGGAGGTGGGGGTGAAGGGGTGCAAGTGCACCCCAGAAAATTTTGATTTCCTGAAAGTCTGAGCAAAAGCCCTGAAAATCCGGGTATCAATGGCGCCAAGCGTTGTTTGACTTCAAAGAATGGCACCCAAGGTTAGCAAAAAAACGTGAAGACCTTTTTTTGGAGGTCACACCAAAAAAAGGTCTTGATGATCTTTGTGGGAGAAAATTTGTAGGCAAAATTGCACAAAAAAACTTTTCTGTCAAGTTTGAGGAAATTCGGGCAAAAATCCTCCGCACTCCCAAAAATTTACCTGTTCCTACACCTGTGATGAAAAGGTACCTCCACCTCCATTGCCCCCTTTAAAGGGGCAGAGGGGAAAATGCTCCCGCCCTGCCTCCATTCTCCGGCGTCCCTGTGCATACTATTCTACACTCTCTTCACTCGTTGTTGTAGGTTACAATGTGTCACTGAAATGAACATAAATTATCAGCCGTCTCCTAAGACAGAGCAGTTCATACCTACAAAAATATCTGGCAACGCACTAAAACAGGGAGTAGAACACACTCACTGCTACGTCAGGGCAGTTCACAACTGCAACAATACAAGGCTGCGCAACTGTCTCGTCGAATAGCAAACGATCAGAACGTAGGCGGTTGGGATGGCAGACACCCAGGGTTGACAGTTTGAAAGTTGCTAAGCTACACAAGAATTGAGACTGAGCATAAAGTACGCAAAGAAAACTTTAGTTTTTATTATGTGACTGTTATATGTACAACTACTGGAAGGACAGAACAGATACGGGCTTGTTGGAGCCGTTATGATTAATCCGCCTAAACTGTCTTATATTGATGAAGCTAGAAACGATACACATATTTCAACCACAAGTGTGCGACTGTATTAGCACAAAACACGAAACGGGAAACTAGTGATGCATTATAAAATCAGCCAAATCAAGCACGTTGAAATAGTTCAGTTTTGAAATTTGGCTCAGAAAATCAATTAAACGTCTATAACTATCTTCAGTGTTGATGTAATTGGACTCAACCAACACAAAAACCCGTTTTTTTTGAAAGCCCACTTAAAAAAACAATAAAACCCACAAAAAATCCCATTCTTTACTTTTCCTGTGAAAATGTACTATGAAGTAAACAGTAAAATAAGCAGCACACTTGTACAGTTAGCTGTACATTTTTTTATGAAACAAAACGAACAGCAACGAAATTTCAAGCACTTGAAAAAAAGGTAAGAATAATTCGAACAGTTTGAGTAAATTCTATTGGTTACCTTCTTCAGCTCTGCAAAATCGGTGCATTTTAATCAATTTTTCTGCCTTCACTGCATCCAAGTTGTTTCTGATGTTGGATCATACCAAACCATATGTTGAAAGAATACACCAGGCCTACATAGATGTTGAACTAGCAGGGCATGCACATAAACTTGACGTGAAACTGCAGAGTTTGTGTGGGAGTAGCTTTTCTCTGTTTGCTGTGCGCATTCTTGCCAAGCCTTACCACTTTAGAGTGAATTGACCAACAACACTTAGCAAAATCAAAGATTGGATACATTTCTTTACCCTCAAATTTGAATGCCATAATAGGTATAACAAGTTATTATTGTGTAATTTTTTTAAAGTGGTGATATTGCATGATGCAATAAAAATAATTCAGAATAGGGTTTTTGTGCTTTTTTAAAACCTGTTTCTTTAAAAAAAAAACAAGAAAAACGGATTTAAAAACACAGGAGTTTTTTTTCAAAAAAAACGGGTTTTTCTCAACCCTGATTATTTTTCAATCCATTTTTGCAATTTTCTCTTGATCGCACGACCTGAAACAAGGCACGTCGCTATCAGTTTTATTGGGTGCGCGCCGCACACCATGGGCGTCCGCAGAAATTTTTCCAGGGGGGGGGCAACGTCGATATTTCGCTTGTCCTTTTTCAGGTTGCGAACGATAGAATGCAAATGGACCTTCACAAAACGCTTTACCCTTTTTGCGCCACAAAGAAAATTCCCCATGAAAACACGCGCTCCATTCGCTTTTTTAAAAATCGTATTCAGATGGATTTGTATTCGAGTTTGCGAAAAGGCTGTACTTTTTGTCATCCTTTACAGCTTTTGCTGAATTGGGGTGTCATCCAAAATCATTATTATTGTGAACTGCAGACAACTGACTCTCAATTGGACTTGAACTATCCACAACTGCGTTTCCGGTGCTCGCATTAGTCTGTGCGGGTTGAACCTCCCTTCTGAAAATTAGTCAGAAATGTTTTCTATACTTTGGCTATCAGAAATGCTTTTTTTAATAAACTACTTGATATAGGCCTACAGGTTTTCGAGCACTTTCAGAAAAAAGTTATAATTTCAGAATAATCAACAACCAGAACATCAGTAGTGGTGAAAAAACACAAATGTTAAACACTCTCGCAAAACTCTTTCAAGCAATGAAAAGTACACCTGTAAATTGGCAACGACTATTTGACAACTTTCTAAAGTTAGAATACCAGGAAGGCTTAAAAATTTCGCAGATGAATCATGAAAACTCGCCAGAGCAAATACAGCTTTGCACTTGCTCACTCAGAAATCATAACTAATCCTTAGGTATACTGCATTCAATGGAGTAGCCAGCTCAAATTTTGGGGGGTGGAAAAAGTGTGGGGGATAAAACGTTTGATTTTAGGCGAATAAAACTATTTTTTTGGGATACCGCCTCTCAAACCACAAAATGAATTTATATTGCTAAACATTTTGGGCGGCCATGCCCCTTTGGGCCCCACCTGGCTGTGCCTGTGACTATATTTCCACAAGACAGCATACATAAAAAGCCACGCAGGGTGTAAAGACTGCATCGGGGTAGTTTGATTAAACCAGTGTGGTCCAACTACAGGCCTGCTGGCTGCATGTGGCCCGTCACATTTTTGTGCATGTGGCCCGTCACGTTTTGCTGCATGCGGTCCGTCACGTTTTCAGTGGCCCGCGGAAGCATTCAGAAAATCTTCAAATTTTATGTTTGTTGAAAATCGTGTGAGGTACATTTGTCTCAATGAATTGCTTGCGCTGAATAAAATGCGTTTGCAAAAAAACAATGAATAATGCCTTTTCTGTGTACCATTATGGTTTTGTTTTATTTATTTATTTTACGATCAAATTAGAAGTTACGGCCCTCCCCTAACCTTCCGCTGGGGCACGTACCTGACTAGATAACCTATGTGTTTTTTCGGTGCCCCGGCGTTCGTTGTTTTGAAGAGTACATCTGGCGTTGGCGCAATGAACTCAATACCGCCTAATAAATCTGTCTATCTATCAGCTAAACGCGACCTTCACAAAGTAGCCCTTGAGCCAAATTAATTGCCCGTCCCTGCAATAGGTACAGTAATTGTAGTTACTGTAGAACAAGCATAAAATCTTTTGATAAAAATGTAGGCTACAATAATAACGGTATTAGAGACTGTGAAGACCTTCTGGAAATTAGTCAGCAAGGATAGATTTCCCAAACTGAAAAATTTCGCAATAAAAATGCGCTCGACGTTTAGAAACACATGCATGTGTGAGAGTACATGCATTTTCTATGATGAAGCAAGTCAAATCTACAGTGAAAACATAAATTGAATGGCAGATGAAGCACTATTGTGCATGACGCACTCACATATCTCCCCTTATAATTTCAAATGTTGTGCATCTGTTGTTTTATACATCATTTTATTGGAAGTGACCCGCAAGTTGTCATGTTTTTGTAAAATGGCCCGTAGGTGAAAAGTAATTGGTCCACGCTGGATTAAGATTTTCACTCAGGCACATTGGCCACACTCAGTCTCACACTAGCAATGGATATTTCAAACTTGCGGTTGCATTGCTGTAGATTCACTCTGGCTTCTTTTCACACAGTATAAAACTACGTGGCTTACAGTTATCAGCAGACACTGCCTCGCTGCATTATCTGCCAAGATATCTGCGTTCAATACAGTGTTGCCACTCTGTTGTTACGAAAAAGTACTAGATGTCATGATAAAAAACACTAGATTCACAAAAAAACACTAGATATACAAAAACAAAGTTACACACAGTGAAAATGCCCAGAAAATGCGTTGCTATGCCAACCATAGACATTGTGTAACTCATTGGAAATAAGAGAAAAAGAAAACGGGAGATAGTAGCAACGCTTGCGTTTGTTTGCACAGGTCACTTAGCAGATGACGAAGTGACTTCGCAGCGGTTTAACTCAAAACATATTATATTGTCTTGTGTAATTTAAGATTTAATTAGGTAGAATTTTTAGCAAATTACAATTGAACTCAAAGCAAAAGGTCTCAATTACAGTTACAATTACACAAAACTGGGCAATTAATTACGCTCAGCTCACTCATAAAAAAAAACACCAGATAGCCATAAAAAACACTACAACACTAGATGAAATGAAAAAACACTAGATCTAGTGGAAAAACACTAGGAGTGGCACCACTGGTTCAATATCAATCAGTAACATGCGGCAAAACGCCTACTTTCGTAACTTGAAGTGAACCATGTTATTGTTACGCAATAAAGACCAACAGCAGAAGAATCAGCTCCCAATTTTGGCACGCATTGACACCAGGACCGTGAACCTGGCTCTTGTGCAGTGTGAGTGTCTTACCGGCAAGCAAACTGTCATTGCAAGAATTACATCAATTAATCGAAATTGAACTGCTGACTTCATCTTTTCTAGAAAATTTTGGATTTAGGCCCAATTTCCATGGGGGGCAAATGCCCGTTTTGCCCCCCCTGCGGACGCCCATGCCGCACACGTAGAGTATAGGTCTCTGGTAATGAAGAAGCTGAGAATTACTGGCATCCGAATACGTAAAAATTAGTGTTGAGAAAAAACAAGTTTTGAAGAATTAATTCCATGCAGCATGTTTTGGTAGACTTACAATAGGAAAAATCATCTAGTTACAGCATTTAAGTTTTTGTACTTTCACTCTGCGGATGACCGCCTCCCTTGAATGCCCGGGGCCGGCACCCCTATCGCCCCTCCCCTTCTGCACGCCACTGGCTCCTTGCTGTGTCATGATTCTGCAAAAATTCAGAAATATTTGGGCAATTTTCAGAAGTATTTGCGGGGTTGCACAAAATGGTTGATGCAAGCAGTGCCGTGGCAAGGCAGCCCGTACCCCCCGGTCGGGGGGGCCCCGATCATTCGTAGGGGCCCCGCAATATATATTGCATTAGTAAGT
>JGI24021J15306_10000098_pt1 | contig 42309 bp, 22 predicted proteins | sample Ectturendosymbi1_FD_15306 | JGI IMG/M metagenome (IMG submission 15306)
ATATGTTGTACAACAGGGCAAAGATTTATTAAGGCTATTTCAGAAATGGCTGTGTATTCATTTCTTGTTTTAATTCAAAATTCACATAAACTCTGTTTTGAAAATTCCAGTTGCCCTCATGTCGGAATGAATGCAATAAGGTCGATATCTGCCAGTACGTTGCAACAATGATGACGTAATAACGCATAACCTTTTGTGCTTGCTTGGTTAGTTATCATTCGATAACTCAGGCAGACATCCTAGTAAACAGCTGATAGGTTGAAACACGGTGTTGTCCCNAAAAANGCAGTAGAAATGAACAAATAATTTCACTGCAAGCCTACTTTCTATTTTTTATAAAGTCCAGCAAAACGTTTTTTTCTGATAATTTGTTTCGCGACCCCACATTTAGATATCGCGACCCCAAATGGAGTCGCGACCCACAGGTTAAGAAGCCCTGGTGTAGAAGATGCTTAGTGATCGACCACTCTTTGACAGTGAACCACTTGTAAATCTGAAGGTTAGTGCCTTTATCTCGGTTACGCGCCCAACCTTGCCACACCCCTAAATATAAACTCCGGTTATAATTAATATATGTATTAACAATTTTGCAGTGGGCGGCATACAGGGGGGATCAAAAATGATTTTTATGAGATTCAAGAGTTATGTTGATTTTAAACGACTATGGCTGATGTTGGTTTATTAAATAATGACGTGATTTTAGATTATAGAGAAATAGATCAGTTTCTACAAAGTTACCAATTTTTATGAATGTCATCGGTGTTTGAAGTAATTGACCAAGCGCGAAATACAAACTAATCGTTTCGTGAAAGTTTGTCTAATTTACATTCAGCTGACTTTGGCTGTTTTTCTGAATCAAACTTTCATCAAACCAGTCATTTGCAACCAGCTCGGCGCAGCAGGTCGGCGAGTTCGGAAAGTACCTGGCTCTCGCATTTTTGAGAGCAATAAGCCTCTTACAAAAAAATTTCGCGAACGACTAAAGGTGTCTGATAGCCTGCGCAAAATGTTTGAAATGTGAACTATTTGTTTGAGTAAGTTATTTTTGTGGAATGGTGCTCGGTGTCGCATCACAAAGCAATATACGTCATCCATAACGTAACAACAGGTTGGACTATCAAATTTCTGTCTGACGATAAATGGCTGCCTATCGTCAATCAACCAACCTGAATTAAATTTACTTTGCTACATGTTGCTACAATTTTCTGAATGTTTGGCGTAATTTTGCTCACAAAAACTTTGGATTATTTAAGTAACCATTAAAACAGTTATTGGAAAGGTTGGAATGATGTACAGTAGGTCTGAAAGTTCTCAACAGATTTTGTGCTTTTGTAATAGCCCATCACTGTTGAATTGACCAATATTGCCGAGTGCTAGTGCTGGAGTAAGCCGGAGGTATGTGAAATTCGGGCTATGGTTGTTGATCAGCGCAAAGACGACATGACGTTAAAATTAGTGGAAACAATCCAAAAGTTTCCCGAGATGCGATTTGAGCATCTTTCCCGTTTTGATTTTGTGGCATCTTTAACAAATTGCAGTGGATTGGATATTCATGCTAGGATTGAGACTTATTTCTTCCCTGATACGCTCGTAAGAAGTTGCTGGAGCAAAATCCATATTTCAGTCGACCCGTGCAGTGCAGCTGTGTGCGTCTGGCGTTGCAGCAATGAGTTCTCGAACAGCTTTTCTGTAATAGCTTGGGTGGCTTCGGAACCGCGTTAGTTATTGTTTTACTAATCATGCGTTGTTTCACGAAAAAATATCTTCGAATCAAAACGAACTTAAATTGCTTGGCTGCTTCAGGCGTTTGTCTGAATTATAAAGATTTATCGTGTATAATGACGATGAGAAACCGCTGTCTGCGGTGGACTTAGCGAAACGCTGCAACATCGATAGACTGAGCATAGTGAGTTCAGACCATTTTTTAATATCGCCTCAAAACTGTCTATTTTCAATCTATTGTCCATCTATGCTTATCAAATTGTCCTGTTGGTTTTATTAAATGCACTGCATTATGACAAAAAACGTACATAAAAAGACAACTTTTAGATAGTTCTGTGATTTCACGAACTCAGTAATTTTTCTATGTACAGCACATCGTACTTTAAAAAAACGCAAATGATTAGAAAACTTAAGAGTCAGCAAATAGAGCCACTGATATAAATTGTACAAAATTTGCGAGATACAACCAGTTAACTACTTAAGGCATGTAAAGTCCAGCTTTAAATGTTTTAAACTATAAGCGTTGATATACTGATGAATCAAAACTGTTGTTTAAATCCTTGTAGAAGGGTCATAGTGGTCACAGTTTTGGGGGTCTCAGCTTACCTGGACATCAGGAAATGCTCAGTAGCTGATGACGTTTTTAATTACAAAATAACAACCAATAATTTAAAATATTTATTTTTCGACACTATCGCAACCTGTACTTCGTATCCTGAGTAGGAATTGTAGAGGACGCATTATTTCAAGTGTTACCGGCTAGAAAGCTGTTCTGTTGTGATAACGTCTGTTGGTTAACACACGAAAGAAAATTTATATGAATTATAATCTTGCCACAACCAAAATTGTTAACACCATTTTGAAACTTGGTAAGACCAAAGCAGTGAAGTTGCGTGTATATTGCAGGTCATCGTCGTTTTCAATTTCGTAGCGTTTTTCTACATCGTGATATGCTACGGGTACATATTGTACAAAACTACCAACACAAAGAAACGAAGTTCAAGGTAGGTGAACAGAATGGTTTCAAAATAGAGGAGGTTGCAGTTTAGGTTGTTTAACTCTGCGGAAAAAAGCCTGTTTTCTTACGATCATCATGTGACCATCAACGGTCATGTGATTGTTGCCGTATTTGTTGTACTTTGACCTTTAGTCTAGAATCAGCAAAGCATTCCTTTTGCCAGTTGCTTTTGTTGGTTTCGCAGACAAAGTTCCATGATGCGCCGCATTTCATACTTGGTGGTCAGCGACCTCATCTGTTGGCTCCCGATCTGTGTCATGGCATTTCTCAATTTGACCGGACATGACGTGGGAGAAAAAGTTGGTTTCTTTTTCAAATTACGTTATTTTTTGAAAAACCGTTGATCTACATTGGCGCTGGGCGTGGCACAATGAAAAAACACCTAAATACTGTTATTTAAAATTTACTAAAACTTTTACACTTGTCGAATGTAGCTTCACCTCGAATAATCGCAACGTTCAGATAACAGCAAGGAATATGTCAACGTTGTGTGAATGCGGTTGTCTTGTATCGAGGGAGTATTTCTCCTAAAAGTTTAGATCAGTTTAATGAGGTCACGAGAAAACTTCCCCCTTTGGAACATAGTGTTGACAACGCAGCTACTTGCGTCGGGCTTTTAACCGCTTTGCTATACACGTGACAATCGCCCGATCTCTTAAACGACATTGCCGTTTAAATTTCCGAAAATAGCTTCGTGTAATGAAAGAAATCGGGTTCCCTTGCGAACGTTTTTGTTTAAAGCAACCACAAAGCGTCAGACAAGCTGTTCGACATTGAGATGTCATCACATCAACGCGCAACTGCAGCAAATCGCTGTTATTTTCGGAGGTCCATTGACGCACGACGACGTAAAATCGCGCCGTCACTTAAACCGCTTTGCAGCGCGAACCGCGACACTTCCAACCTGCGCGTTGTCAAAGTGGGCGGCAACAAGATGAAGGAAACTTCCTTTTTGCTCAAGTGCTCAGTAAAATAGATCAGACGCATGCGCAGTCGTTGCATGCGTTCACTCGCCGTCGGTAAATTGGAAATGTCACTGGACGACTTTCAGTAAATATTTACCACAGCGCCGGTGAAAGTTACTATTTCCAACAAGTTTCTTCCACGAATGCGCGTAATACGTGCTGCGCCAAAATAAGTGCGGTTGTTATTTCTTTTTGTTTTTCAGTAAACGCGTCATTTGACTTGTGCGCGATAAGATGCAACAACTGTTTTTCACTGCAGTTGAGTTTGCAAAAACATGTTTTGTTTTTTCTGTCGAACTGCTTAAACTTGTTACCTTCGGTTTTTTTTTCTTTGCTTGAAACTGTTTCTCGAATTGCGCATCATGCGCATGCGCAATTCGAAATTTTCGAATGATGCGCAAACTGTTTTTCGAATTTTCGCTGGTTTTTTTTCGAACTGTTTTTCGAATTTTCGCTTACAATTTTTAACAGGCTCGGTTTTATGAAAACAAAAACAAAATATGACCTCAATCATGCTGAGGTTAAATTGCAAAGCATTTCGGATAAGAAAAACAAGATATGAAAAAGTGTTCAGTCTGACTATCATCGCGTGCTAAGAAAGACATACAATTCACTCTTCAAAATTCACACTGGCATCAGGCATGTTCGTGATATTATACACTACATCTGCTTGCACTGAATGAACAACCGGCCTCGAAAGTCGGGTAACAAAAACGATTTTTGATGAAGTGAAAAATACCCTGGAAAATCCTTAAATGTTCCGTCGTTTGTCGCCCGGTGGCAGCAAACTCCTTTCTGCAAAAACATGAAGCAAAACAACGTTAATCGAAAAAACGCCCGTTTCGAATCTCACTGTAATGGACCGATTTGTACTTGGACATTCCCAAACGTTCCAACTTCCACTAAAACCAACGTCATGGAAAAAAGTATTGAATAAACGCAACAAATAACAGTTTTAATACAAACCTCAAAGATAAACGTACTGTTTTGATATAAACAAATATCAGTTTTAATATAAACTTCAAAGAAACGCTGCGCATGTTAAAAGAACTGTAAAGCAAGTTCTTGATCCGTCACGCTCTACTGCATCTCATTGAAGGCCAGCATCACGTGCAAGAAGTTGCAAATGCATTCGACCGGATCGTCTCATTCGCGTAGTTATCAATGGACTCCTTCCCATAGGTTTGAAAACTTCTTACTGGAGCAGAGAACCAAGTTTCTTGTTGCGAGCTTTACGAACACTCAGAACTTTGATTTGTGAGTGAAATTAAATTAAAACTAACAAAGCTGTTTTCTCGACTTGGTTTGCCGTACGTCGTAGCGCAGAAAAAAGAAAACTTTAAATAGACCGCTGTCAGACAAAACTCGTCAAACCGTCGCTGGACTGCATAAAGTGTTGTAAAAGCAGTAAAGCTGTGGACGCAGGTAAGAACACTTGGTCATATTTTATAGCACACATATTCCCTGCTGATTCAAACGCATTGTCGAAATCGGTTGTTTGCCATCGAGCGTAAGACGAACACAATGTCTTTACACTGTTCGTAACAAAGTTACCCCTCTTTGTTGCATGTCGCCCACGACGCCACCAAGTCGTTTGAGCACTGATTTATGGCGCGGTCATACGTGCGGTGGGCGCCAGTGGAAGTTTAACACTGTTTGTTTTCGCTTCGCCCCTACTTTTCGCTTGCAGATAATTTTTTCTTTCGGTTTCAGGCTTACGCCATATCAGCAGTGATCCTGCTGCCTATCAATAGCGCTTTGAACCCCCTGCTTTACTCCAACGTCATACAGAACACCATTGTGCAACTGTTCACGTGTGGGAGGAAGTAAGTTTGACTTGAATATGACATTGCACGGCCACATTTTCGAAATGTTTGTTGTACATGGCTCAATGCTATAGCTCCAGAAGAAAATTGAGAAAATCGTTTGAATAGAAGTGCTTGAAATGTTACGTTGTACGTTATAAAATAGCCAGTGAGTTAGCTCGCCTGTCTACACGTTAAAGTTTGAGAAAACAAAATTTCATACATTTAATGTACGTGGGGATTGACATTCACAAATTTCTTTGCTCGTGTTCCAAGCAACTTATAAAAGGAGTTAAAACGGAGCGGCTTTCAAAAATGTTCAGTAGTATAGTTTGCTTTGTGTTATAGCACTGTCTATTTGGTAGTCGCTCTCTATGGGACAAAAAAATAAGGCCAGTGTGACGCAACTGGCTTGGGCGTCGTAGCAGTATATCCTTGGACCGATCCCGACTTTTCAAGAAAGCAAGTGTGCAAAAAGAGGTATATTTACGTACACTTAGTAGGTGCTTGATGCTACTTTACAGAAAGTTGGATGAGCAATCCGTGCGCAGCAAGGAGGATGATTCTCGCTTTCCTCGAAGTTCAGTGAAGATGTCATCGAAGCCTCCTTCTCGTGAATCTTCCTTGAATAAGCAAATATGCAATGGAAGCTCTGAGTCACAGCTCAAGTCCGAGAAAGTGCATATACTTGTGAGGAAGGATTCGGCAAATAAGAACTTTCTGTCTGTTCCACGCAAGCCTACTCAATCGTGTTCGTCACCTGACCCAGCTGGAACCACGGCATCGTTGTTATAAAGCTTGCTTTGTGAATCTTTAGCAAGCACGATGGCGTTAACTGGAAGTAGTCTGTGAAAAATATTTGAAACAATCAACACATGCTCCATAATTAACGATATAGCTTTAATTTTGTCCAGTACTCCCATCGTGGAAAACTTGTCAAATAATCTCAGGGGCACTGTCCCGTTAATGGCCTTGGAAACCGTAACAAGCAAGTAATTAGGTCAAAAGTCCGATGTAAAGTACCACTAAACTACCTAACGCAGGGCCGCAACCAGTTTATATTTTCGGAGGCATAATGATCGCAACTTGTTGTTGTACCTAACAACTAAACATGTTTATGAAAATTTCGGGGGTCACTTGCCCTTCCCCCTGGTTGCGGCTGATCTATTGCTAATGGGACACTTTGGATGTTCTTAATGAATGCAATTAAAAAAACAGTTCAGTTTTATTACACTCGCTTTTGTGCTCTTTTAGGAGTGTCACGAGTGGTCTGCGACGCCCTTCTCCGCTTGCTTGCGCGGTGAGCCACCCGGTTGGTTTCGCAGTGAATGTTGCACTGGTAATGAGTCAATGGCAGCATCGCGAGCAAACCGTTCCCTTGCACCCAGCCACCAACGCCAAGCACGAAGCTGAACAGGCCGCCAGTACCATTTCTCAAGTCTTCGGTATCGCCAGACCGGGAATCTAATCCAGCAATCCCAGCCCATCAGCTTTGGTGGCAGGTGCCAAACCAACTGTAACACCACTTTAATATTCCATTTTGCGTAAAAAGAAAATGCTTGTTACTGAAACCACGTCTATGGCTTGTACTTTGGGAAAAACTTAGTATTATTCTGGTAACTTTTTAATAAAACAGAACCCCTACGCAATTTTTCTTTTCCTGCTTTTGAAAAAGAAACCCCAACCACAATCTGAAGCTCTTAATCTTCGAGAACAAGACAAAGCATTGGAACTGCTTGTATTTTTTCCAAAAAAAATACTGAATCAAAGCGCAATTCACCTTTTCATGCGCCCGTAAAGGACCTGTATGTTCATCCTTGATACGAAGATGCATGCGTTTCATCCGAATGCTTCTGGAATCGAAGATAAAGGATTTGTTCCGCTGACAAGCATGACGGAAAGTGTTAGAAACGAAAGCAACAATGTAGTTCTGACACACACACATGCGTTATTTGTTCCAATACTACACCTGTCGCCGATGCATTGTTAAGCGTTGCGAATTATTAAATTTGAACATCTTAACAAGTGTGTTGTGGAATACCAAATAACGTAGATGTCTGGTGGTAGATTGTCATAGGCACATTTGTGAAGCTCGTTGTTAGGAGTTGTTTCCGCAGTTCCGTTTTTCATTTAATAGTTATGAATAAACCATGACAAAATATCTTCACAGTAATTATGCTTTTACTCATGGAACCATCTCACGGAAAACGAAGCATTTTTTCAAACGCTGTTTTCTCTCTTGTATCAGTTGCACTGCACATTAGTAGAAAAGAAATCATTCGTGTCTCTTATCATAAGGTATGATTGATCTTGATAGTTTCTTGAAGATGCACATCCACAGCTTTTATGTTGAAAAGCAGTAACCCAACGTAGATGTCGCGTCATTTCAGTAGAAAGATTTCGGATTTTTAATGGACTTTTCATGCTTGTTTGATAAGAGCTTTCTTAACTTCATTTCTGCGTACAACCCTAGCGGTTTTTGAGGTGTTGAACACACAAACACTCTAAAGTATGCTGTGTATATTAGGTTAGCAGACTGGCTCTGAAAACGAACGCCACTAGGTATGATTATTTGAGGGTTGGAATACAACACTGGAAAGAATAAAATAGGTTTTAATTGTTTTTCTCAGGTGCTTTAAATTCCGAAGGCTAAATCCCTTAAAACCGTTCCTGGTAGGCCAAAGGTTAAATTTGCAAAATAACCGCAGGCTCGTCAACTACGTTTCTCCTTCACTGAGTAAAATGTAGTCATTGTTTCTTAACCAGGCACTCAAACATTTTAGACACATGATATAAAAGGAGATAGTGTTATAGTCACACTATTCAATAAACTTCGTGGGAGAACGGGCACAGGTTGCCGCACGCTTGTTAAGCAACTCCAGTTTGTTGAATGCTTGTTACCCAATGACTCCATGTTTGTTGCTGTTCCAATTCTTCGATTTTATGCAACAAAACAAAAAAGTACAAATTGCGGATTACGTCAAGTTGTGCAAACGATCAAAAATTTGACAAAATCTGCAGAAAGGACTCTGATCCAGTGCGAACCATAAACATTTCAACCATGTATAGGCCAATTACTACAATTTTCTTTGCAGAGTGTAGTGCTCGCAGTCACCAGACACTTTAACAAGCCTGCCGTTGTTGAAGCGCAGTAGTTCTAACCTATGAAAATGTTAATGTGGAGAAATACGAAGCCTAAACCATGAGCTCTTTAACCTTTCAACGCAATTCTAGGTAAAAAAGTTAACACCTTAAATTAGTGATTATTTGTTTGAACACGAAGTGCAAACGCCAAATGTTGCCTACAGTAACGGCTTATACCGGTTCATATAGTTTGTTGACTTGATCAGTTTTATCTTGACTAGGATTTGCACAAAGTATTGCCACTAATTGTTTGGTATAAAATCTTAAAATTTTCGGCAAAATTAAACTCACTTGTGCAACAAATTGAAATCAAGTTCTGATCTAGTTGATCGTAGCAATAATATCTATGACAAAATATCCTTCCACTAGGAAGAGTTGGTTGCTTTGGGTCCCAAAGAGCTTTTATTCTGATCCTACCATATCAGTTCATTTATACCTCGCTCAATCTAACACAATTATTGTTTCTGGAGACATTTTGCAAACTTGCATCGAATTTTTAGACTATCAGAGTCTTATACTCAAAATAACAATGAACGCTCCTCCCCACCGAACATTGAAAACCAAGCTTCATTGCGGACAGGCAGCTCCAAGTTTTTATTTCCCTGATTTATTTAGTAATATTGTTTACCAGTATCCCCAATTTCCAGGATTCGGCGTCCCCAATACCGGGAATATCTAGACTGCCAGTTCTAGATGTCCCTGCCCCAAACACAACGCAAAGTGTTCAATACTTCTGACCACAACACAAAGTGTTCAGTACTTTTCCATCTACCTTCGTTCCACTTTCAAACACAAACTTTGAAAGTTGGAAGCAAGTTTCAGATTTGCGATACTTTTAATGCCTCGAACTCGGGTCCACTCCAAGTTCAGCGTTAGTTCAACGGGTACAAGAGATGTGTTGCACATAAACATACATGCTATATCTGTTTTCTGGATGCTGGGATTACCGCGAGCCAAGCACACTTTCGATAGGTGTTTGTAATTCTGCCCTGGCGTTGGCATTTTATCATATTCACTCAATTTCCTAAACCGTTCGATTTGAATGCCAGTTTTAATGTCTGCTAAACACAGTAACAGAAACTTAGGGGTAAGCATGAAACTCAAGCACGATTAAAAAAAACTTTTTCCCCCAAACATGGAGCAGATGTTAAACCTTTTTTCAGAGCGAAATGAATTCAGTTCCAAAGTAACCTTGCGTCGCTATGTGGTGGGGTGATGTTTTCTGTACAGCAGGAATGTCCGAGCTCCAATGAAGAAATCTCTGACAAGGATGTCAAACCCTATCTTTTTCGCAAACAGTTGACCCCTAAGACGTCCTCATACAACATAAGCCAAAATCAACTTGCGACATTGATTTGTTTCTGCTTGGCTACCGCAGCATTCAAGCCGCATTTTCGTGGCGGATCTAGTGGAAAATCTTGACGAAAAGCGATGCTTGAAATTTTTTCACCAGATTAGCCGGCCTTGACTCGTTCGCGGCACCCATTTAAAATACTTTTGAGTAATTGCACTGCAGACACGGCTTGATTCCATCGTCAAAGCAAAGCCGAGGTACGTCAACATAACACCGTGATTTAATGCACGAGTGGTTGGATTACCAAATAATTTCTTGTCCGTACAGAAGCCCATACGCTTTGTCAACGGCTTACTGCAAAATAACGTATTTTTCTTAGAGAACATGTCAACGCGCGCGCAGAAACAGTGAATCTCATAGGATAACTGCGCACCGCAAAAGCCCACATCCTGTTATAATCACCTGTTCTGAACTTTGAAGGAGATGTTGTGTGAGACAAGGAAAGCCGGATTTCTGTAACCTGAGGATATCTGTGCAGCCGTCTGCTGCAATTTACAACTCAGTTGATACGGCGATCGTTTTGTGAGCTGCCCACAAAAATATCCAGTTTTTATGTTACTTTCAGAACGTGCATGAATTTTGGGGTTGTGCCGCTACCGGACAAGACCGGTACATACGAATATACGCCACGACATGAGTATTGTCAAATGTCCTCCCTGCGCCAGTAGCTTCTTGTTTGGGTGCTGGGTGTTTACAACCAAGCATTGCTCCACGCGTAACAAATAACTGTAAGCCAAGTATGCGTGACAAGAAATTACCTGAACGTTGGATATCCCATTGCGTTAATTTATTTTCAAGCTTTTTCACATGAAAGATCAGTATTTGCTTTATCCATTCCTTTACTGTCACAGCTGGACAACCAAAATGTTGCATTCCCTTATTAGACTCAGGTACCAGATTATATAATCTTTGGGAGGGAGATCTGTTGATCAGATTCTTGTCACGGAGGAACCTGTTAGCTTGAAAACTTCAACAAGTCAGAACCTTTGCAGTATTACAAAAAATTTAATTCCTTTCTTGTAAGATTGGTCCGTGGATCGAAACACACGCTTTTGCATTGCAAAATGCTGTTAAATTAACCTTTTCCCAATAACTTGTTTAAATAAATGAATGCAATTCTTTACAAATTATAAATGTTTTTTAAGCTTCAGAAAAACTTGATATTTGCTTTATTTCGCATAGGCTCGTTTCAAATCTTTGAACGTTTATAACAGCTCAGTATTTTCAGTAATTTTAACTCAGTCTATGCACGTCTAACCAAACTAACCAGAAAAAATATTTACGTGCAATATGCATATGAGCATGGTGAGAATTTTGATGCGTTGGTACCGGAATACGACCATGCGAGCGGAGAAGGCACTTTGTTCTCGGATCCCTTCGCTGAATTCAATGAGAATAGGCAAGGGGGCTCTTGCGTCCATTTCCTGTGTGCTTTGAACTATCAGTTAAGCTGGGCTCATCCAGTGTTGAATATACTGTTGGAAATACACTTGTGAACCACCTACTGTTTGGCGATGATATAATGCTTGTTTGGCCCCAGTTTAATTGGTATTCAATGCCTTCTGGACCTTTTTTGTTACTGTGCTGCTAAACATGAAATTAGTTTTCATTGCAAAGCAGGGTTGATGCAGTTCTTCAATCTAAAACGTGTAAACAGACCGGATCCATAAATGCCGAGGTGGAATGTTCCTTGCCTTTCTGAAAGACAACAGTGGCAATCAGAAGTGAAATCACTCTAATGTGCTGCAAGCTCGCCTCCAGGCACATTCGCGCAGTATTCGAATGCAGGAAAATAACCCTTCCATCGTGCCTAATGCATTCCCGTGTTTGCCTGGCAACGTCGAGGCAGGCACCCACAGTTCGCCACTAAATCACTGCGTGCTGGCGGCAGCTTGCAACAACGCCTGTCGAGTCACCTTTTTTCTTCACCTGGTCACATTTGATGCGTTGATTCGAAACAACTTAGGCATTTTTGTTTAATCGTTTGCATCCTAATTTTGTATTTTCATCTGCTCACTTCAATACTCTGAAGTCTTCAATTTTTGGCCTTCATGTAACATTTCCGTGTGAGATGAGAAATTGAATATAGTCTCTAACTCAGTGATTCCCGACCGGGGTGCTGCGGCACCCTAGGGTGCCATTTACAATACACAGGGGTGCCGCGAGCTAATGCGTTTTTCAATACATCATTAAAAGCACATTTTGAAAATGTCATCAAACCTTACAGCAAATTGCAATGGGTTTGCCACTGGGTGCCACAAATTATATTTGAGGGTTCCGCAACCGTCAAAAGGTTGGGAAACACTGCTCTAACTCGTTTTTCCTTCCAGCTTTTGCTCGCTTCTACTGTTGCTTGCCTCTATGCGCTAAAGTCTCGCCTGAGCTGCCTAGAAGGTGAACGTTTTCTATTACATTATTTGCGAAGAGCTCCTAACCCTTGTGCAAAAGATCTTTAGTTGCAGTTACACTAAACTCTGCTGGTCTTAGTAACTCCCCCCCATAATTGAAACTGAAGTATGTACCACGTCCTAAATATTGGCTCCCATCTGGTCCAATAAATAGCAATTAATATCTAGGAAGTGATATGTAGTTCCCATGTAACGTAGAAACAAACTGTGATATTCTGGTTTACGTGACTTTTTTCAATATTTTCAGAACGTTTGCATGCAAACATTTCTGGATTGCTTTAAGGATGAAAACTGGATAGATAATTTTTTATCACTGATTTGTAAAGATGAAAACCGACATAAGATGTTATGAGCAGTGCAAGCCTGTTGCTTTCATTTGTCGTAATCACGTATTTCAAGGCGAAAATTGCAGTGTCGGAAATCGAAAGCCGTAACCATAGCAACGCTTGGCGCTTTCACGCGGCTTTGTGAAAAAGTAGTGGAAGTGTAGCGGAACATGTAGCGCGCTACTTATCGATATATGTCTTGAGATCTTTATGGCGCGTTGCGTTGATGTAGATGTTTCAGTGTATTAGAAACAAATATGCTTCTCACACAGCTGTTGACGTTCACAGGATTAAAAATTCATCCCCTGATTTAAACCTTAATGTCTTTTCATCATCTTGGCTGCACAAAAAAGGCCGTTTTCCCGCAGGTGGAAAATTTGATTTTTCAGCAACTTGATAAATTTCCCTCGGTTTTTGCAAGTGCTGATCTCGGATGGAGCGTATGGTTTCTTCCTCATAGTAGAACGCTTCCACAGGGCTGCATTGTGCTGGTTGGTCAAAACCTAGTTTGCTGTAAAGGCATTTTCAAACGTTCTTATAATGAATATAATAAATGCAAAAGTCTTCAATCTTGTTTCTAAATCCATCCAAAGTGAGTTCTAGGCATGCGATCAGAACAACGCGTTCACATTATACCGATGCAGTTGTTGCCAATATTAATATACACAAACCGGTAAAAGCGAGATGTACCTATCTTCACAGAGACAGACATAGTCTTGAACTTTGTGATCTCATAAGTGAAGTAGGGATGCAACATGAAACACCTTCTGATCAAACATTAAATAATTGAAATAGCGACTTTGAAACAAATCGGAAATGGCCCCTAACGCCAATAAAGAGAGAAGCAGATTAAATCAGCCTCAACATATCGACCACCAAAGATATGCTTTCTTTCAAATCAAACTTCAATTCGCCGAAGTCCCATGTGTTTATTTATTTACCATCTTTCCCTTAGCGAATTTTTATCTTTAAAAAATGGACTTGATTTAAGCTTTGCAAAATCAGCCAAAAAATGAAAAAAAAATTGAAAAAGCTTTCGTTGCCTACCCTTCACGAGCACCATTTTATTAAAAATGCAGGAATTCGAGCGAGCGTTTTTCATNCTGGCCGGAACCGCGCATTTTCTCAACCTCTACCTCACTCACTGTCCTTCACTATTCGGGTTCTGCTTTGTTGACGTATCGCAGTGAACGAAACACGGAATTAGCAGAAAAGCTGCGAAGCTGCGATTCACGTTTTGCGGAATTTGCGCAATCCGTGCTCGCGCCGTCCTCCTGCGTCGGTAGAGTGGTCATTTCGAAACAGCGAAAAAAGCCTTGGGTGAACTTTGGCGTCGATTCTACAGCTTTCTTGGAAAAGTGTGCGATCTTAAGCACATAAATTCGCTTTGAGTTTTCCGCCATTTCTAGAAATCAATGCCAAGCCTTTTCGCCGAAACAATCGTTTCATGCACTTAAGGCAATTGTTAAAGTTAACTTCACTGTGATCAGTTTTTCTTTAAATAAATCCAATTTCACATTTATGTCATTGCCAAATGGCAAGTATACATTATATGACGGAATCTCAAAAATTTAGATATAGTCTTTCGGATACAAAAACCCTACTACGTTCGCATAAAGCAGTTGCTAAGGAACTATACTTTTTCACAGTAAAACAAGTATGGAGATATGCATGGGGGCTTAACACAAAATTGGTGACTTATAAGCTTGTTTCAAGCCTATAACAAGCACATCACTGTGTGTGAGGTAAAGCTTCACGGTTAGATTCCCGTGTTCGACACAAAAATCGTGCGTGCACAATGCGTGTTTCCATGCATCACACTCACCGAGATTTTCAAAACTTTGAGGATAAAAATCCTTTGAAGTGTCATATTAGCATAAAAAGTAAAGAACATTTTATGGTGTGGACGACAACAATTGACAGCAGGTCAAAAGTTTTTGGTCGGACAATTTGAAATTAACGCTCTTGTTCAAGAATTGCTGCTTCTTGTTCTGCTGTATGTATTGATAGTGGATCTATCACAAAACCCTTGAGAGGTGGACACAGTACCATTGATCTAATGCAGTCCAAAGAAGCGATAGTAAGGTCAAGGCCCAAACCACTTGGCCTGTAACGGCTTAGTTGTTCACCCAAGATAGAAGAGTTATTTTTCCAAGATTTCGATAAAGAAGCTGATGGCGACACTTGCAAGACGATGACAGAGTTGCTCATGAGGATCGCTTTCATTCAACTTCAGCGCATCTATCGTGGCGGACGAGTTTGTATTCAAATATATTACAATACAATATGCTAATCAGTGGGATTATGAACTACACAGCGTTTTAATGCAGTAAATTAATCACAATAATTGTCTTTAAANAATGGAAAAAGAAAACANTTTTTCAGGCCAAAGTATGNTTGCGCTATTTTGCTGCTGCAGCATTTTNATTATATAAGGAGAAATGTTGTCATGCCTGGTTTGAGAAAAGTTGATTTATAATGACATTTTAACAGAAGCAGGTGAGCGCTTGTTGCAGTTGAAAAAATCCAGCACCTAGAACTTTTCGCTCCCCTTTAGAGCAGTTGCTAAAATTTCAACTTACATGACGTGTGCACAGTACCACGGAGGAAGGTTTCTAGAGAAGATTGTGAAGCACCAGTTCGCCAATATAATTTTTGTCTTAAACAGCTTTATTGCGGTTTAACAAGGGTTTTGCCGAGNTCACNATATTGTCATACAAGTATTTAGATAATGTTTGGTTTTCGATGAAAAAAGGATGCAATTCACAGCNCATTGTTTCAGGNAAAATGCTATACACATAACATTTTTAAAAAGCCCGGTTGTCATTACAGAACACGTCGATAACCCGAAACTTCTGCAGAATCGAAAAATGTTTTCTATATCATATAAAACGTTTTTTGCAAATTTTTCTATTACAACATTTAAACATGTACTTGTCAGCAGTGAACTCTGTGTTCTAAGTTGATACATTTCTGATTTTGTGATTGCTAACTGCAATCTATAAGTTTGTGTGAAGAAATCAGAAACAAGATGCGAAAGCTAACTCCGTTTGTTCGCAGAATGCGGTTTATGACACTTGGTGACTGCATAGTACAGTAAATTGTTTCCTGCCTTTAGGCGATTTCCCGGGGTGTATCATCATTAACTATAACGTGACTTTAAACTGTGAAAAGGTTCTTCAAAAAGTAGCTTAAGTCAGTTGTTTCACTAAATGCTCTTGTCCACAGTGGTTAGCTTACAGAGGAATCCAAGGTACAGAACAAGATCATTATGTACTGTACTTCATGATGGCAGTTTTTAAACTGGTGTTGGCCATTATATCCTTAACTTTATGCAAATTTTTTATGAATAGCAAATTGTTTTTTCGCTTATTGAATGCATCAAATTATCACAGGCTGCCTCACGTGTTCTTTGCACCGGTTTGTTCCTCTCGTATTAAGCGCCAATGCAGTGCCAATTACACACCGAACAAAGCTTTTAAGATTTCTCTAACGACAAATGAAAAACGTAAGTTTAATGCAATTCCTGTGAATCCGTTTTGTATTGGGTTGAAAGTATGGCAACCAGGTTCTAACCTTGATCTATTTGCTCTTCAAAAGTTTTGGTTGAAACCATCGCTTCCGCATATGGTTTTTATTGAAAGTTTCTTTTAGTGTTTGACTTTTGATGGAAATTTTCAAGAGTAAAACATAGGTGAAGGTGCCAAATTTTGATTAGACGTTTGTCCACAAAGCCAACGAGGTATTCCTCCAGTGCTTTATCCACAATAGCAAGAACCTGTCTGCAAAGCTGACATAAAAGCAGAAATCCATTGGATCTCAGATCAGTTTGCAGTTGAAAATGTGCTGAAACTTATCCGTTTCAGCGGACCTGGATCCGTTTCAGTGAAACCTCTAACTCTTTTTCACACGCCACTAACGTCAAGAAATACATTTATCATTTCGAGACCACCGTTCTGGTAGATTAGAGCAGATAGGATTTGCTTGAATGAAAGATGGCGTTGAACTACAACAGAATTTCCACTAAACATAGTTTGTTTAAATTACGTCATCTGTAACAGCTTGCAACAAATAGAAAGCCTAATTGGTTTGCAGCTTTTCACGCTGCACAACGCTGCTGCAATGCTTCCCTGTGCGAAGCCTTAGATCACAAACAACCTATTCTTTTCGCAGTCTGCGAAAACCGTATCCACAAAGTCGGCCAAGACCGAAGTCGAAAATAGACCCGGTTAACGTTGGCGGCAGACGGTTTGGCAATTTACGCGCCTATCTCACTTCCGAAGCAGCGCGCTAGCGACAAAATCTATTTTCATCTTTTTCGAGTAAAGACCGCGAGTACATGGCCCGAGGTGCTGTCCTTCTTTTACTGTCGGTACAAGACCGTATAGAGCTGACCGGGGCTCCGTTGAGCCGCAACCCGCACACGATAACCCGATGACTTTAAAGGAATCGCGGTCCTCGTTCGGAGCTAATCACCGGTAGTTATGCGCCTGCTCCCCTGCAACAGGATACCTTCTCACTGTCGTTTGCTTTGGCAAAGTGTTCGAGGCCGTGTCGGGTTGTGGCACTGGCTCCGCTTTGGGTGGACAACTGTCTAAATTAATTTTACTTTTTTTTCTGCTATAATCAATATTCTTTTCATTTTTGCTTTGTCTGTTTGTTTCAAAAACTAATGATGGGTGCCGGTAAGCGAAGAGTTGGATTAAGTTGACGCGAGTAAATGTGACAAGGCTTTGTTTTTCACATGAACATTACCACTAGATGCCGCTGGCCCCTCGCTTGACCGACATTACTACAAAAACAGACATAGTTGGGTTATAAGCCAGCATCTGCGTGCCTGTAACCTCGAGCTGGAATTCCTTGACAAACATGGATACGATTAGCAGCACTGCTTCAATTGCTGATGCAAAGCTCTATAAACAGGATCTTGCAGTTGCAGAAGGGTAATAATATGAAGAAACAAGTAAAACTATGGCATAATCACCAGCACGTTTCATTCAAGTTTAGACGATCAAATTGCGCAGGACAAAACTGGAACGTATGTTTGAATGAATCATAACGTAAATCGTAATCTACCAACGGTTCTCCTTGTATTTTGCTTACCTCAGGTTTTCAATGTAACAAAACCAAGTTAGTTTCTTATATTGCTTTAAACTATGAGAAATAAATTATGGGATGCATGCTTTTCAAACACAAATGCATAAAACGACAAATAAACTGCTGTAAATGTGAGCCTCAGATTCCGAGGTAAAGATTGATACCCAATTCTAAATTTTAGTTTTTTTTAGTTTCGAATTCCACTTTATAAAAATTTTTGAAATGCAGAGTTTGATCGACATTTTTCGTTATTTAAAAAAACTGGCATTACATTTCTAACACCATCAAATAATGATATTGGAAATAAGCATTATCCGAAGTGGACACAAGTCCGCAATGTCTTTACAATAAAAACAAAAAGTTTTGTTTTGTAAATACTTCGTATGAAAGACAGTAACTTTGCTGAAATACTTGAGAGCATTTGCTTCGGCTTCTTTGGTGGTAAATTGTTTCAGAAAAATAAACTCTTAATCTTTATTTTGAAAAATCGTCACTCTCTTCTCGACGACCTGGTCTACTGGTCAGTGCATGAACCGTAGAACCCACGTCACATGAAAATATTTAAATTAGGTTTCGCAAGGATGCTAACCACGACATTATCATAAAACAGGAAGAAAATAATCTAGCTATGTTGGTCAGTGGAGGTCACATCCTATGCTTAATCCGTATTCATAGAAACCTTTGTGGAGGCTATGCAAAACATAATTAGCGTAAAATAACATTTTACTGTAAGCTCAGGTTTCAAAATTTCTACAAAGATATCGTAGAGTTTTCTTTTTTAGTGTTTTTCAAACAACGAATTTTCAAAAAACGTTTGCTTTTTTACTAGTCTCTTTCCTACTGCTTCATTTCCAAGTGCATTGCAAAGGTCAGCAGAACGTTTGACTCATTGCATGAACGTTTTTCTGCTAAATAAAAAAGTTGTTTTTTACCTATACAGAATGAGCGGTTTACACTTAAAACATCAATACGTTTCTAACTTTACGTATACCTCAAGAGATATCTCTTTGGGCAGGACACAGCTGCAATCGGTCAAGAAAATCTTTAATGTTTGCAATGTCTAGACCAATATTTTGTTGAAGACGAAATGAATTTCAAGGAGAAACGTTTCCAAAACCAATGTAAAATATTTTCTAATTACGCTTGCGTCTACAACATTTGTTGTTGCTAAGCTGGGTTTGTTGCCATAAACGCAGAGGACAAACTATGCTTGGAATGCTCTTATATTTTATGGTCCAGTTAAACGGCACCTACCCTGTTTGTATCAGGCGCTCTACTCCTCTGCAAACAGCTTAGGAGCGAGCACTCCAGCGTTGAAGGAAATAGGCTCCGATTTGACGCAAATGAATTGACAGTCTTTTCTCACCATTCTCGCGCCACGTGTCCGCTGTGAGATTGAGCTCGTTGACATTCGTGGCGCTATTGTTGGGACAGACAAAGGGACATGTTGCTAAAGTCCCAAGTTATACACTTGAAATATGTAAACGCTGTTTGTTCACTGTTCAGTTTGCGGTACGTCGTGCATGGCTGAGCGACAGGAGAACGTAGAAGACACTGACATATTTTTCAAGCGGTAAATCGTTTCAGATTTACAAAAAAACATTTTTTGTGCGTAACACATAAGTATAACATATTTTGGACAAGGCCAAAAACATCATTAACCGTCAGTGCAAACTGTAGTTAAAAACGTTACATTTTTTCTGACATTTATGATGTTAAGTTCAAATTTCAAAGTGACATTTTTGCATAAACAGCTACCAAAGGTCTTAAAATGATTGCTTTTAATTTGCAAAGTGACATAAATTACAAAGAGTTAGATGCGTTTTATTTAAAGTGCATTATCTCACACTCCTCAAACACGAAACATAAAATGGATATTTTGGTTCGTGTGGATTGGTGAGTTTTAGAAAGTTATCCAAATAACTTCATGATCAAACAAAAAATGAAGTGCTTTCATTAAATTAGAACGAATAGCTGAAAAACGTGGTAAAGCAGAAATCCTGGTGCAAAGTTGAGTCTGGAAAACGTGACAAAAAAACGTGAATTGTGAGAAAACATATTTTTCGGCTAATTCTCCTTTCATATGACAACAAGGTGATTACCTCACATCTTCAACAAATCAACGATTTCTGACGTAGTCGAACAGGCCTTTGCGTCTCCGTCGAGTGAGTACTGTAGCATCACGTTTGAAAAATGTAAAAGATATCTGACTGAACTGTACGTTGAACGTCAGTTTGCGTGAGAAAGGTGTTCTTGTCAAATGCCGCATTTCACGTAATGATCTCTTTGTCGTGTTTTCCACTACGTGCTTGGCGAGTTTGCCGAAACCCTCTCTCGCTCGGCTGGAGACTGAGTCATCATTTGTTTGCGCGTCCACGCAACACCGCGCGCAGAACCAACGGAGCGTGACTTCACGCAGACGCGAGGATTGCCTGTTTTGACTGATCGACCCTTGAGGTCGCGGCTAAATTCAGACCTACGGTAGACCAGCAGGTAGAAATTTAAATAGACCTTGTGGGGCGACGCCCAAGCCAAAGTATCAATAAGATTATAAAATAAATAGTTCACAACGGCATCGCTTGTTCTCGCAGCGATNCCGTTTTAACCTATTTATTTTATAACCCTATTGATGCTTGCTGTTTTATTCAAACCTGCTTAAGAGGGTTATGATACTTTGGCTTGGGCGTTAAAGCTCTCCTGGCGGAAATGTTTGATTAAAGCTCTCCTGGCGGAAATGTTTGACATTAAAGCTCTCCTGGCGGAAATGTTTGATTTATTGGTTGCTTGCCAATTACCATCTGAAAATATCATTTCATTCATGTGGTCTATTTCAGCTTGAAGGGTTACGTTCCCTTCACTTTCACTTGCCCCACTCTAATCATAACGGCGACAATCCGAGGAGAACGTCATGCGTGAAACTGAGGCCAAGGTTTCGTACGCTAGTATAACAACGCTTGCTTTTAGAAAACAAAACGCATCAAATCCAACAAAATACTTATTGGCAAATCAAATAAACTTAAAACAATAGCAGTATTTCTGTTTCGCTTTGGTTTGCTTTTATTGCTCTTAAATTTTCAATTAAAAAAGTTCCCTTACCGATCACGTTTATTGCTTGCGCATGGATCTGTCTTTCTCAATTTCCTATTCCAAGGCAAACGCGCAGTTTATTGCAGCAGTGGGTTTCACGTTTAAATTATTAGCTATACTGTTGAATTCGCAAGAAACCTACCACCGCGAAATGACGTCATGTGTGACATCGTTTGAATCGATCTTTGTTGACATGGATGCCTCAGAATTCAGTGTTCAAGTTGAAGGTTACACAAAAAATTTGAAAAAGTTGTGTATTAAAATATGGAGCCAAAAATGTCTTTTTACCTGAAGCACTTGTACAGACGGCAGTGCGTGGTGAAAACGTTTTCCAAGGCAGGTGAAGTTTTTACCCACTGCGACAAACTGCTTTACTGCAGATGGTAAGTCTACTACCTGCTCTATACAGACAAAGATGCAGTAACTCCTGGTACAAAAAACATTCAATCTTTTGATGCATCGCAAATAAATTAAAGTAACGTCACTTTTGAAATATGTACCATCCCAAGATGGAAGTGCATTCAGCAGCGGCTGGTAGAATAACGCGAACAAAAGTCAATATGTGGAAAAGATTTAACAAGTTGAAAGAAGGACGAGGTGTGGACCTCGTGTTCTTAAATGTACTATGTAATAAAGCCCAACTGTAGTGTACCTGCGTAAGAATGTAACGTTCACAGCTGCAAGAAGTGCTCTTGTTCGCCTTTTTTACACATTTTTTGAAATAGGAGAACAAATTGTGAATAAAAAATTGCTCAAAAGGAAAAAAACTATTATAAAAATGAATGCAAGTGCTGCTTAGCCAAGCTTTAGCCAAGCACACTTTTCAAAATTCTATGTTAAACAATTTGGCAATTTCAAAATAAAACTTTTCTGTGGTCAATCCCGGCAGCTCTCTCTCACGTCTCCGCCACTTCGCGGCAGCAACCGTCGCTTCAGTCGCACCGACAGCTCTCTCTAAGTCAAATAACGTCGAGGAAGCGCCGCGCGCTATTTTCGCCGCCGCCTGTCTCCGTTTTTGTCGTCGTGACGCACTTGACGTCGTGCGTCTTTACGCACTGTGCAAATATAACCGAGCGACGCAACGTGAACTACGCAGTCTAAGGTCACTGGCCAGTGCCTGAGCGAAGAGGATGACGGCTCGCTCTTTGTGAGTAGCTGAGGAGATGGTTGGAATCTGTATCTATTCGCAGCTGCGCAAACCATATCGAATTCCCTGTTGCGCGTGCACAGTCGTACGTTTCTATCTCGACAGATCTTTGGTTGAGGCGATCTGCTCCAAGGCGCTTTTTTCCCAAAAGTTAAAAGATCTGGCGTCCACTTGCGCCAGTTTATATTTCCTAAACCACAGCCACCTGCCGATTTCAGGAATTGAAACAAAAAAGTGTAGAAAAAGAAGAGCCTTGGTACCGTTGCAGGCTTTTCTTGAATTGTGACATAACAAAACTCCTGCCACCTCCTCAAAAGTACTTTAGGTTAACTGGTCAGGGCAATATGCTCAAAACCAAATGCAAAAATTTCGTTTCGGTTCCGGTTGAAAGAATCCAACTACTTTTCCGTAGGCTAAAATTTGTATTTAAATGTTACCAAAGTTTGTTCTGATTTTACTCAGTACTTGTTATTCACAGCTTTCATGCTTCTTCCTATTCCACATATTCGTTCAATGTTGAGTGCAAGGTAATGCTTGATGGCCCAAGCTTCAGTTGATATTGATGTTCACAGCTCAAAACAGGGAAAAGGATTGCATTAGAGTTTTTAAAATATTTTTGAAATCTTGCTGGTTGATAGGCGGCTGCTAACGGTCGCCAATCACGTGACTGAAATCTCGCACCCACGCTTAACTTCGGTAAACTCTCATACTTTTTTGATTTATTGTTTTGTCTATTACGCCACAATACAAGCAAATATTCCGAAAAGTATTTTCGTAGGCTGNCAAAAGTTTTCAAACTGATTTTTAATGTGATAAAGACAGCACTAAACGAGTGGCCTGCGTTTGACATGACTCTGTGTCAGCAGAATACAGTTTGTGGATACAGCAGGTAGGTTGTGATCAGGCGTTCAGTTCTGAGATACAAACTAATTATTTTTGTGACCAGGGACGCTGAAATATTGAAAGCGCGGAAGGGGCATGTGAAAAATCCAAAATATCAGTTGTGATGAACAAAGTAGCTGATTTAGGAGTCATTTGTAGAAATAATACGCGTTTCTACTTTTGCATACGATGTTACTTTGGTACTTAACATTTTCAAATTCAAAACTGCTGATTGAGTTTAGCAGTAATGGTAAAATATGCATACACACTGTAAACGGAACGGATGTCAGTTTTACTTACAATTTTGAACTATAATAAAGTAATAATGAAAGCACGTTTGTACTCAAAAGTGCGTTACGCTTCTACTATAGCCCTTTTTGAAACCTCTGTTGATGGAGAGACAAATTACCAATTTCCCTGTTTATACAAAAATACTCTTCTAGACCCATTGCAACCTTTTCGAAAAGCAGATGGGAGCCGACCTGTCATGCCGTATTTCGGCCTCTCACAGTGGTGACCAACCCGACTATAATTCAGAGGCAGAAACACCAATGTTACAAAGGTATTTATTTAAGAACTTAGCAACCACACGGTAAAGAGTTTCTCAGTTTTGAAAAAGCGGTAGACCGCATTGCAATGTGTCCTGTTGGTTATTACAAAAACTTTCATTTTGAAAACTCCACTGCATCTTTTTCAAAAGCTAAGAAAAAATCTTCGATTGCTTGTTGGAAAAAATTAAACGTAGTTGTTGTAGTGAGGCATGATCAGGTCATCAAAGTAGCCACAAGTGTAACGTTATCTACAACAAAAACTGTTTTGTTCATATTATATTAAATGTAGTGAATCTCCAATAGTAATGCAGATAATTAACTTTTACTCTTGTTTCTTTTCAAATACAAAGAACAGCATGAAACGAAATGTTAAAAATATCCATTACATTAAGTTTATTTATTTCCTTTTATTTTAACGAGACATCATAAATACATAATCATTGTCTAGCAGCTGCCGTAACTGCTGATTAGGGCAATTTGAAAAAATTTCGCTCAATTTAGCAACTGGTTTCGTTTTGCACAGAAAGCAGCTTGCATTGTTTTTCATAAAAAGGAACTCGCATTTGTTTGCACAGCATTGTTTTACATTTAAAAAACGCAGCTGCGGTGATGTTCTCCCTCGTGATAAAAAGAGATTTCAGAATAGCCTCCTTTAAATCCATCGCCAGAAATACGGCTTACTGTCGTGACTTTCAGTGTGTGGTTTCTCACCTTAAACAATGAATGATTTCGCCCTCCCGCCACCACCGCACAGCGATGTCTTTGAATGGAACTGAATGGCCAGTACGCTTCGTAAGGTTCGGGTTGAATGGCGGTCGAATTAAATGCAGATGCAAATCAGTTATTTTTGTATCTGGGAAATGCACCGAATCGACTTGCGTTTCGATGCTATCTCTGCCGCCTCTGCGCGAGGACTAATTGCGCGGCTTTTGTGATTCTCTGCTTCCATCGCTTATCCTCGGCCCTTCTACGGTTCACGTTCTGTGTCCGGAAGGCCACTTCGTCTTTCGTGCTCGTCTCGGCGTGTGTTTCGGGGCAGGGGGCGACGCCAGCGCGTGCGGGGCGATCCGTCTGTCTTGTTTATCTGGACGCGTTCCCTCGTTCGCTTTGTGATATCACAACGCCTTGAACTGTTTCGCAGACGCAAAGGCGTGGGAAGGAATGGGAGAACGTGCGTTGCCTTGCGTGTCTGACGCAAGTTATTTTTGATTCGAGTCAAAACTGTCAAAACAAGTCAATGCAATCCCTTGTTCGACAAACGATTTGCGGACACCGCGGCCTAGTGGCGTAGCCAAGAATTTTGTCTGGGGGGGGACCAAGCAGTCCGTCACTTTTACCGCCCCTATGGCGTCAACGTGGTGCATCCTTTCAGTAGTATCCTCAAAAATCGCGTCCCTTACAAGGCCACTTCCTACCAACTGCTGCTGCCACCCCATCACTAACTACTTGCCGTGGGAACTCCTGCAAGTGGCGGGGAAGCAGTCGAAATTCCCAATTTTTTGTGTGTAGCGTTGGAAAAATCCGACGCTATCGGCTTGGTACCTTATACTGAAACAAATCAGTCATTGCTGGCAGGAAAGAACACATCACATACTCGAAATTAAAGCATCATCAAAGCATTCTGTTTATCATTAACCATGTCTGAAAGAATTATTACACTATCTTATTTTAAAGGGGATTTTACTTTGGAGGCAATCTAAACTGGCTACGCGCTTTATGCTGCACGCAGAAAAGTTCGCACAATGACAGCCTGAGAGTCACATTCCTTCTGTGACGTAACAATACAAAAATCAAACAAGAGAAACACTGCATGTCTTAGCCGGAAAGTAATTGCTACATTAATAACGTAACGATCGAACCTTGGTCGCTAATAAGTTTTTTTATTGTTTAAAAACTGTGTATTGCATTTTGCATGAAGGTTATGTTGAACAAAGATTCTATTTTCGTTTACCGAACCGACATTCTGTGAGCTGCATCATTGTTAAAGACCGGCCCAGAGGTTGAGAATCACTTTCGACTGATGAATCGCAAAAATGGCTCAAGGCCCTGCAAGGATCAAAGGTAGGTCGCAGTTTGACAATCAGTCGAACTCGAAAGATTGCACTCCGCAAGGATTATTGTAGACCAATGTTTCTCAGCCATTGGACCGGGTCAAAGTGACGTTTGTGACTGGGCCACGGGGCTGAGTGAAAAATAAGTTAGAATACTGTTATATCACTCAAGCGTGATGGAAACACATTGATTGTGTTTAGTAGCAAGTTTCTCAATGAATTGCATATAGGATGAAGTCGCTATCGTTTAGAACAGTGGTTTTCAACCTGGGGTTGCGAGGGGTCGTGAACCATTTCTGGAGGGGTCTCGAGTAGATATTTTATGTACACAACTGTATCACATTTGCTTTATTCGAGTTTTAGATGGGGTCGTTGGATTACAGTGGGTTGCTATAATGGTCGCGGTACACAACGTTTTGAACACCACTGGCTTAGAATAATGTGTGCTTGTTTATGTGTATAAAATGGTGGCCTATGCGAGCAAGCAATTTTTACCAAACGTTATCGGATCCACATAAGGAAAAAAGTTGAGAGATACTGCTTTACTGCTTTAATAAAACTAGTCCACCACACCTCCACACGGATCTAAGCTTCGCAAATATAGTCGTATCAATGCGTCAGTATATGCTGCAGGCGTGCTGGATGACCTAACACTGTGCGTACCTCGCTGCTCGAATATTGCATAACACCTCACACAGTTCAACTAAAAAAGATTTAAAATATTAATTTCAATCGAGGGAGTCATGGTCCATGTCCCCCCGTGGCTACGCCCCCTGCTGCAGTCTGCACTTGCATGCAGGGAACGATTGCGCAACTGTGTTCCACTCACGAAACCTCACTGTATTGAAAGATTTTGACGGCGTTTTGATTTTTGATTGCGTCGTTGAAAGTTTGATCGTTAATCTGCTCAGTTTCGAAGAAATTTCGATATTGTTTAATGATCCAACAAATGGAACAATAAAAGTTTATCCGCACTTGTTGGGAAATAACCAGTATCTCTTGGGTCAGGTTTACTGAAGAAAAAGGAATTTAAATTTTCTAGCTTTTGAAACCATGGTAGCAAAAATGTTTTCTACACATGCGTTGCGTGTGAGCTATTGCTGTAGAAGCGCTCTCCCCACGCACCTCAAACCATTTTGTTCTAGTCAATTCGTTCATTCGAAAAGAAACGCGTAAAATGAAACAATACACAACGCAGTGGATATGACGTTCATCTGATTAAAGCAGTAATGTGGTTCTAGACTGTTAAGATAATATAAAACCAATCAAAACCGACTATCCCAGACATAAAGTTCCATACAGAATTGTTGCTAAATACAAAATGCCAGCAAAATAAAGCAACAATAGCTTTGCGTGCATGAACTCTCCGTGAACTACATATATCGACATAATTTGAAACTAAATATACATTCCAGGAAACTTGAGTCAGCAGTGTGGTTTACCAGGCGAGTACCTTTTTGCACAAAACTCATATCACTGGACTTAACCGCAGTTTGTTTAAAACTCTATTTCAGTTACACTTAATTCCAATTAGTATCGCAGTTTCCTGTGGAAAGCCGATAGCCGTTTACCATGGCGAAAACTTTTCGATACCTGACGCAGAATCGGCACCTCCTGCACACTTTGACTGCTAAGTGCGACACGAAACAAAAATTTGGTGTCGTGGTGGTCTTCATTGGAAAAAATAAATTTTCCAAACTTTTCTTCGTGGAATTATAATTAGAAGTTCATAACGTGCCTTACAGTCCTTAAAAATTTATCTCTTTGAAATAACTTATCTACGCAAGCTGGTTGCTCTTTCGTGATGAACTGCCTTTCATGACTTGTTCCTTAAAGTACAGAGCAGGAATTGAAATAAGTCGCAGCGCTGGTCTATTAGTGAACGATGGTGAAGTAACATTTACAATTTGCAAAGAGCGTACAGCGATATTTTTCACCAGCCCTGCAGCTCGAAAGCTTCGCAGCATCATTCACCCGAAGCCTGCTCTTCCTGGATCTACAGCATCGGTACACGGGAACAAGAAGGGTGGCAGCGCAGGCCTGCAATGCACCGTATAGCGGCGGTCAACTCGTTTCGTGCGATTTTTCAAAACAAGAACCACTGCAAGAACACCTGTTTGCATTGAATCAAACGCGTAACTGAAACTGTGAATGTAATGGCAGCTTAACTAGGAAACACCTCCTGCACACTTTGACTGCTAACAATTGCTATAAAGTACAGTGAATCAACAACACGATCCAGACGTTTTGAACTTCTACAGTTCTGCTTCTGAAAATCAAGTTCTATCAGAAAAAAATGACGTGTTCGAAGTTTGGCATAAATTTGGGGCAATACTCCGATACGGAGACGTTGCTAACGGTTCATAAACAGAGTTCATTTTTACATTTTATTTGTACAAAGACGAACGCACAGTTTGTTGCGTCGGAGGCAGAGGCGGATTTTCATTTTCGGGAACCGAGGCTATTTTAAATTGGGGGCCCCTCTTGAAGGTTTGCGACGACTGATGTCATACAAATCAGCACTACACGTGCTCGCTGCATTGAACAAGTTGTTCCAATTCATAAACATACTACTTTATTCTGAATTCCCTCGATGTCAGGAATCAGAACCGTGTCAGCTTCCCTCCATATCTCTAATTGGGGACCGCACTGTGACAGGGGACCCAAAATTCAGAGCTTAATACCCCAAACAAAATTTCAACCCCTAAATTTAAATATGAAACACTAGAAATCAGTCAAGTTTTTGTCAGTCCGTATCCTTTTCTGTCCTGTAATTTATAGACGGGCAGGACCTGGCGCTGTTACTTAGAATAACATCGCCTGATCAGTGCCGGCGCTACATTTAGGCAAACTAGGCGGCTGTCTAGGGCGCTAGGCCAAAGAGGGCCCAAAAAAGAGTCAAGAAATGTACAACTATGAAGTTCTGAAAGTGACGAACATCCACCAAGTAAAAGTGAATGATCATGATGAAGTGAATGGAACACACGTTCATACAGTTTTTCAGGTTTGCTGCATAGGGTCAATACTTTTGCTATTGATTTCAATTTCATATATTATTCATCTAATAAACTTTCTAAAGTATAAAATATTCCTTATTTACGCAGTGTAGAATGTGATATGTAGATTAAGGATCTTTGTACAGGACGGGTTGGCGCTTGCATGTATCTTGCCTAGGGCAGCTTGCCAAGCCTGAAAAGACCTTTCCAGCTATAGAAAAAATGTAAAATTCCCCTAGAATCCGCTTGAATGAAACCAATTGTATAGGCCGCTAGACCAATTATATCCGCTAGAATCTAGCGGATGTAGCCCGCCAGACCAGTTATTTAACAGCTAGCCAGGATTAAAATCCGCTAGATCTAGAGGAAAATCCGCTAAATTGGCAACCCTGGCCGAGGGTGCTTACACGTCTATCAATAACGTGCTATTGTCAGAGCCAGCAAGGCATGCCCTCCTTGCTTTATCAACTTCACTCAAATAATTTTAAGGCTACCATTTCTATTACGTATTTTCATTTCTTGATTTTCCTGGCCCTGCCGCTTTGCCAGAGGGCCTTCTTGTCAAAGCCTCCACTAAATCATGTTTCGACCATCCAGTGTAGTTAGGTTAGGGACGCTTTCGAAACGCCAGCGTTATTGGCATTAGACCATTTCACCAACGGAATTTTGATTTTAGAACATATCACCTTTTTTAACCAAACATATTCTAGATGGCACTGAAGACTTTCTGGCGACGGTTTGGTCGAAATTGTGTCTGTAAATGGAACTAAACAATAGTGAAATAAAAAAATAAAAAACTAGGGTATTTTGTTGTGACGGTCATTTGGCCTCGGGATGTGCCGTTATGTCGAAATATTTTTTAGAAATTACCATTGGGGCCCTGTAAGCATTTTGGGGAGGCAGATTTGGGCTGCTATGGCACTGTCAGGAGCAAAAACAGTCACAATGAAACTAACTAAAAAGGCAGCGTTGAATCTGACCACACTCCAGGGTTGTCGCCAATGGGAGGCCAGTGGTTTCCGGCCCCCCATTTCATGTTTGGCCCCCGTTTGCTGCATACATCCAATATTGTATTTAAAAAATGTGGCCCCACCTTGTGGTTTTTGGTTCCCCTTGCTGCGAAATCCTGGCGACGGGCCTGCCACACTCCCATTACATATTACTGAGTATCTCACTGGCCTTGTGTAATCTGAAAAATGGATTCAGGCGTTTTGTTCCGCACATTATACGTAACAATAACCGATTCTCAACGCCAGGAAAACATAATCCTCATCGACATTCACTTTAATCCTTCGTGCTCATTCTTCTATAGACTTCTTTTGTTAGCGGCACAGTAAAAAACGTGCGTTGAACCAAAATAAAAATACAAATATGATGCTTACAGAAATGCTGGAGATTTTCCTTATTCCCAAAATGTTGGGGCCCCTCAAAATCGGGGGCCCTAGGCTTAAGCCTTTTTAGCCTAATGGTAAATCCGCGCCTGGTCGGAGGGAATTAAGCTGCAGTGTTTGATGTCACATTCTTTAACTGTTCAATATGAGCCAGTAGAGAACAACAATTATTGTGAAACTGTTTCCAGACATTTCTGCATATATGGATTTCCGCGGACCGTATTAAATTTGTACTTTTGTGACAGGGTTTATACACATTAAGTCGTGGGAGATTCAATGCCCTGTGCCTGTAACACAAACGTGAGATGCAAATTTTCAAATCACGTCAAAGCGTTGTCGATTTATAACAAAGCAATGAACTTGAACTGAATTTTCAAGACGAATTTAACAGTTTTTAAATGTAAAGGACAAATTTGAAAAAAAATCAGGCACGAGTTTAATTTGGGAAGTAAGTAAGGAGGTCTGCATATACTCGTATTTCCTCGAATTCAGTGGTGTCGCTGTTGAACGTTTGTAGAAACAAGGAAGTCTTTTTGTCTCTGTCGCATATAACGCAATATGTTGACTGTGTTCGTAATACGATCCAACACTGCACAAAACGGGTGGATGCCACAGGTGTTTAGCACATTAAATTTGGGTGTGGTGCTTAAAAGAAGCATGGCGTAGTGCGGGCGCATTGCAGGAGAGCCTATTATCGAAACTTGCAAAAACCCACCGCTCGGCATTCACCTGATTTCATCCCCGTTTGATGGACGGCACATACCCTCGAACACAGCAACGAGCAAGCGCAAAGGACTGTTTGGCAACGACCGACGCGTGGCTTGTTCGCGAAACAATCGAATGGATTTCAATTTAGTCCGATTGCGGGAGCGTTGCTAAATTCAGTCTGGCCGAAAGGAGGAAGGCAAAGGAAAGGAGAAGGTTTACTGTTCGCGGTGCGCCAAGGTTGTTTGTGACGTAAAAATCGCAGGCGTTTGCGGAACGTGGGGCGTGGGAACCATGAATGGGCAACACTTTGAGCGCGCGGGCCCGCGTACGGCGTACAACGTATTTCGGGACACCAGTGCGACCACTGACCGCGGCGGTTTGTGGTTCCTCGCCCTCCCGCCATTGCACGTGAGGCCACGAAAGCTCTTTGCTTGTGAGGCCGCCAGCACTTCTGTTGTTGCCATCCCGCTTGAAGCAGTGCGCCAACAATAGCCTTGTACCTTGGAATTTGCTTTGATGAGATTGGCAATAAATTTCTTTTTTTACACCCAACAATGCCTTTATCTGTGCGAAAAAACTGCAGTTGGTGCGCAACAAAAAATACTAGGAAGTTGTCCAAAATTTTTAATTTTTTTCGGCAAGGACGTATGTATTGCGTTTCAGCTCCTAACAAAAGTTCAAGCAAATGTTTTGTAACAACAGCAGTTTTGATCAACGTTCACTTTATAATTCAGTTTGGCATGACCAGGTATTTGGAAACATTCACTTTGGAGAAAATTCACTTTGGAGAAAAATCACTTTGGAGTGCACAAAATATAGAGATGAAGTTTGAAGAAATTTCCGAAATCGCATGATGGTAACATGCTGTCTTTATTACAGTTACTTCATAGCTTCCATGATTTTGACAACACGGCTTAGAAACACAATGACTCTTCATGAAGTCACTATAATTCAGGTTGGTGAGGAAAGCCCTTCAACATTGGAAGTTCCAAAACATGCTTTCCTGTTTGTGAATAAGCAGTCAGTAAACAATCGTGCTTGAGCCCAAACGCTGACCTGAAAAGTGAGTGGAACTTCCCCATACAAAACTTCCTGATACTTGGGATTGCAGCAACCGTCAGTATTACCACAATATTTCTACATGTGTTTGTTTGGATTAAAGAAGCAATTAACGCCAACATAGGCGCATTTTGTGTAAACTCGTAGTAAGAGGTTGTTTGGAAAGAAGACATTTAAGAGCTCCTGTATCGACTGTTTCAGCAGTTTTTCTCTTCTATTCGGGAAAAGATTGTTGAATACGGAGGAGGGAGTTTTCATTAGCATAGGGAAGGCACCACACTATTTACTCCAGTTCATTGCTTCATTTGAATTTGTATTCAAATGTGTTCGTTGTATAAATCCAGATTTACCAAATTGCACAAATTTGCATTGCTGCTTCCATCTGAATTTTCATATCATGAACTAACGGTAAGCTGGGAAATAAAACCGCTGAATGTAATGCAACAGTAACTGGAAAATGAAACCGCTGAAAATCGTATAAAATTGTAATAACATTTTAGCTGCATGCAAAAAATAATTTACTCTTTGTTCAACAACACGTAGCAGATGCAATTTGTTTTCAATAACATGGTCAATTTTAATACTCTAAATCTGAGACGAAATACTTTTCACAGGATGGAAATAATGCAAGCTACCTGGAAGGTGAGCATCAGACATATGCTGAAATTCCAAATTTGTATATCTTACACGGAAGGTTCAACAGCCAATTCAACAGAGAGACAAAATAAATTAAACTGATGCCACCTATATATGCAAAATTTGTATTTAGACAATTTCCCCTCTCAAAAAGAAAATATCTTTGGTGCTAATTAAGGCTCGGCAAACTGTGAAGGTATCAAAGAACCCGGTTTGTTGTATGCAAAAATGTTTAACTTGACACACTAAGCGATGCTTAAGGAATGTTACTGCTAGTGGCATTGCCTTCAAAATCCTTCTAAGAACAGGAAGTCAAATCGCCTAGAAATTTTAAAAATCTTTGAAAACTCTGTGTCTGAATATTAACAAAATCTGGAAAAAATAGCTTCTTTCGTCTTAATTTTCATAATTTTTTTTGGTTATAAAATTTTCATTTCAAAAAGCTGGGTTTGTTCATTTAAGATTCAATTGATCATTTCATCAAATTTAAAACTAATGACTACTTTCGAATAATCATGCACTCGTACTGGCAAGCTGCAACAGATTGATTAAAATTTCTTTGTAACTTACAAAACAAAACCAACTTCTCTATTAATTCGTTGTCCGCTATTGCGAATCAAGGCAAAAGCACTGCCCGCTGTGCGGTTGCACCATTCCAAATTCCCGGCATTTCCGACCTCACATCCACACCCCGTGCCCAGAGGCAAGGGCAACTTAAGACAAGGACGTTTGCCGATGTTTGTGTGCTGTTATACGGTTGGATGCGCGAAGACAGGTATTAGCCTCGCCTGGCGTGGAACGGTTTGCTGTGCGACAATAAGAAAGAGATTGCCAAGCGAAGCACTGAAATAGAACGCTTGACGTCAATCTGCGAGCAGCTTTACGTCACTCCTCGCTCCCACTCTGGAGCAAGTTTGCTCGCTCTTTCTCACCGCTCCTCACACTTTGCACGGTTTCCTTCCCGCTTGCTCGGCTGTGTTGGTTCCCTGCGCAGTTATGACGGATTTGAAATACCAGACAAGGCTCTCGGCTGAGATTCCAACCTTCACTGTCCAATGTGTGTCAACGGAAATGGGCGAAGTCTTCCGAAAGGAAGGAATTGAGAAAGACACACACTGGATCGCACAATCGTTTCTTCAGGCAGGGCTGGCCTATCTCCATGTCTTTCGGTCACAGTTTGGATTTGAGATGAAAAAAATAGGTATTTGTTTGTCAAATAAATTCAGATATGAGAGAATATTTTTGACCGTGATGCAGTGTGATAGCAATGTCTGTAAACACTTTTAATGCATTTAAAAAAATTGTTCTGCAACAAATTTGCCCGACCGTTCGTTGTGCCGGGGTCATCATGACCTGTCCTTACCACATAATATTCATCCGCTCACACGTAAATGTGTCACAGTAAAATCAAAATGTTTTTTACTTGTATCGTAAACAATTTGTGGTTGTTTCATATAAATGAATGTGAAAAATATTGCTAGCATTAAAATGTTTTGCCACAGTTTCCCCATCTTCATGTTTGATCTAACATTGGACTACCTGCGATTTTGTTGAGACTAGCATTTATGCTGCAAGCAGTTAGAAGAAACTTGAGTAAAGTTTCTGTCAGACATAGACCACTACTTTAGTGCTAAGCTATCGAGATAATCTGGTTCACTTTGATGACAAGTCCGCAGAACAAAAGTGCTGTTCGGTAAAGAGGTTATAAGATATCAACTTCGAAGCGAAGGTTACGTCAGGAGGTGTGTGATGGCTGGAGACAATGTTTTGAAAATCGTTTGAAAACGTAATTTTAACAACGCCAAGATTTTTGTAACGCTATAGGCTTTGACATTCATATTATTGCCTCATGCTGTATTGTATACGGAGAGAACCGTTTTTGCAGAGCTTTTACACCTTACAGAGAGGCTTAGCATGACGACATGGCAAAAAGTTTGGCCAGTGCTGAGGGTACAAAGTTCATGGAAATATTTAGATCTTACTTAATTCTTAATTGCTATTTGCCAATTTCAATGAGATTGAGTTACGTAATGATTTTAGTCCGTGACACAAACGTCCTCAATTTTACCTCGAAAACAGTGGAACAGGAAAGCTTTGCCTCAGATCGCTGTGTCATTGAAGGCCAGAAGAATTGAACGGAGCATGTCGCGAAGTAGTTGAACCGATCATTGTTGGTCACATACTTGTATACACAGGCTATGCTGCACGTGGCGCCCCAGACTGACCTGTTAAGCTGAAAAGCGATAGAGCATCAATGCGAGTGGCATCATAAGCTGCAGTAATTCCATGTAAGCGCACTCTTTTGTTAGCGAAGGAGCTCTTCCTCTTGGCTATACGAAGAAGGCTTTATTTACCGGTAAATGTCTTGCAACGTTTTAACGTGGAAAACATGTCAAGTTTTGAAGATTTCTTAGGCTGCCTGCGTTTTTATACGTTTTTTACGTTTTTACGCAAAAAAATTTTTCTGGTGTATTGCAATAATATGGTCCTTCCTGTCTCATGCTTCTCTTCAACAGGTCATGGTTCTTACGAAAGAACTATCCTCTGTCCTATGGTTATTACATACGATTCAGCTACAGGTATACAAATATAAAATATTTGCTGTGGCTGAAATGGTTACCACGGAAACAAAAGAACCATAGCTTTAAATGGAAGTACCTCCTTCGGGGTATGATCACCACCGTTATCATATCGTGATTTGCTCGCTCGTGGTGCAGCTCCTTTGCAGAACGGATAAGTTTGCAATTGGGTTTCAAAAGAATGATGCAAACGACTTTATAATCAATTTGACGAGTTTCGAAGCGTGATATTTTAGCAAAAAGGAACATTTTATTTTTTTGTGTATCGGACGGAGCACAAACTGCTAGGGTGGTCATCGCGAGCACACGCGGTTTGACAAATCAGCAAGTCTTTAAATCTCAATCGAACACCTGAAATCATTCTTATGTGAAACGAAAATGCTGGTATGAATTTCCTGCAGCTGGTGTAACAGTTGTTTCACTGAGAGGATAACATAATATAACAACCGATTCTTCACTTGCGATGCGAGTGTAGCGAGCACATCAACTGTGAACCTGTCACTTAAGCGTTGAAACATTTGAGCCATGGCATCATAAAGGAATTCCCTAATCTAAAACAACATTCATATCCATTATTGCAACTCAAGGAAACGTTTCTTAACCCTGTCAAAACGATTTGTCGGAATATTTGCCTTCATAAAAAGTGTGAAACCGGGCAAATGATCTTCGGGTACGTTCGATCGCAGTTAGCAAATTTGCTTGTTTATAAACAATTTCAACATTGCTGTTGTCAATAGATACTCCGCCCAAAGCATTTTTTGAACCCTTGGAGCAAATTGCAAGAAGTTGCCCGCAGCACTTTGAACCGTGATGTGATGTTGCAACAAGCGCAAAACATTTTGTTCGGGAACTGGTATTCATGCTTCATTGAGTTAAGATCGTCTCTTAACATAAGAATAACATCATTCAACAGGATGGTGAGAGGGTACACACGACTATCTTATAAATTTATTTTTTTCAACCAAGTATCTTTATCAGAAAAACAACGTTAGTTATTTGCTCAGCTGCAAATTTTCTGTTCCACGTAAGAACGTAAACCGGCATATTAAAGAATCAGTATGAGCAAGGCAGACGTTTCTGACGTTGTAATACCATTACGTTGTGCTCAGGTGCAGTTGCGCGGTTCCAGAAGGTTTTTCTTTTTTGCATCAGAAAATAAAAATATGACTTTTCAGCAGAAAGGGAAGTAAAATTGAATAAAAAGTGGATTTCTCATTTTGACACAAAGCTGCAAAAAGTAGGAACACGTATGATAAAATTTTATCTTGGAAAGTATGCTGAAGGTAAAAAACATGGTTTGAAGTTTTCAAATGGCAGATTCTAAACGTCGCGACGCAACGAGCCGTGTAACAGTTGGAAATGAACTAGCTTAGGAAATAAAAATGCTGTGGAAGTTGACGCTCAGGTTTTCGAAACTATTTATTGATGTTCACCTCGGTCTGAAATTTGCAGAAGCAAACTGTTCACAAGACTGAAACACAACCACGACGGAAAAGACATATTCGTTCAGGCGGAACTCGCAATTCCGCTGCAGTTGGGCGGTGAATCCTGAAACAGACTAAACACTCCAGGCTGTCGCTTTTCAAATGCAAACCCAGGCAGTTTGGGCGAGATGGCAATCACCTCGCTTTCATAACTTGCCGAACAGCTAAAGTGAACTTTTTATCGCACTGCCCGATCAGCGTGTAGCTTGTTGCTGCCGCGTGCTTGTTTGTTTTCAAAGACCGCTTGAAATCCTAGACTGGTTTCACCCTGCACTGCACGCTACAGGGTGACCTCAGCGGCTTTCACCGATGTGAGCCACGAGGTGAGCAAACGCTGCAAATGATAAATTGTGGCTAGTGGATGCAAAACCGAAAATTTCAGTTCCGCTTGTCACGGTTTTCAATTCCCCAAAAATGGGTCACTCTTGTATTGTTTTGCCAAAATGATATCACAGGCGATTTTTAGTTTGTTGACCTGATTCATTTTTATGACCAATGCGTATCACAGCGAGTACGAGCAACGCTTTCCGACGTTGCCCAAATAAAAGAAAGGTGTCACTGCTCGTTTCTTACCAACAAATCAAAAATGCTGAACACCACTTTTCCCGTCATATGACAGACCAGATATGGAAAACGAATTCATTAACTCCAGCAACACACCGAAAGTCACGAAAGATTTATTCTTAAAGCATGACGCTGGACAGCCACCCGAGTAGCTTGGATCTATACAGCCCAAATTCAGCGTCTGATTCTGAAATATTACTTTCGATCTTAGAAGATATTTGCTTCGCACCTCCCTGTTTACACTGAATCTAAAATGCAAAACCAAGTTCTCTGCTTTTGTCGCGAGTTTGTTTCTATTCGATGAATGAATGGGACATACGTCATTCATCCTCCTCCAAGTCTTAATCCGTTGCTTTGTTTTCAGACTTCTGCTCCCGGTTTTGCACAGGTCTTCGTTGTTATCGTCTGTTTTTGTCCAAAACCGAGGTATTGACAAGTTGATATGCGCAATGGCAACAACCAAGTACATTCGGTATTTTTGGCTACCGGCATCTTCCAAACCAACACATTCGGTCATTGCGCTGCGATGCCGCGCGCTGAAAATAATCGCGGCTGACGTCAATGCCGCGCGCGCCGTAACGATTTTAGTGCGGTTATTGGAAGAGAACAAGGATGAGGCTGCGCTCCTCTCGCGATGCTCTTAACTTGCGTAGCACTATCGTCAATGGCGGAACGCTAAATTAGAGCATCGAGCGGCGACTACAAGCGTCCATTCTTCGTAGCCAGGGGTCGAGACGACAGCGTTTGGGTAACTCGCCAGTGGAACGAAACAAAAGTTTGGGTGCTTCGCTGCTCAGTTACGTGAAGTGTGTTGCAGCTGCTCGGGTCCAGTGCGCAGACAGGACGATTGCATTGCGATGCAGGTGCAGGATGCCTCAGGCTACGCTTCAGGCTAAACATGCTTGCGGCGCTACCATCGAGTAACGAAAGTTCACAGTTGTTTGGAGTGGATTAACCTTCCAGNGAGCTTCGCTGCACAGTGTAGTTGGTGCAACCGCAACCGAAGCCTATTTTAAACCTGCCCGGAAGTTGCTGGTAGAAAAGAAGCACTTCTCGCAGCATTTTGTTTTTGTAATTGTTGACTGTGCTAGGGTGGTCTTTGCCATTTGCATCAAAACTTGCTTTTGATTTCCTTTTGAAAATAATTGGCTGATAAATTGGATAACGTCCTTGAAGTGTTCTCACATGCGCAAAGCGTTGCAAGCAAGAAGTCTTTTCCCTTTCGTGATGATTACAAATTGTTCTTCAGTTTTANCNCTAGAAGCGAAGCCTNTTTCAAATTATCTTGAGCAGTGAGCAGAAAACAAAACAATATCATAGCGTGTTAGATCCATGAGTGCTAAAACAAAACTTTTGTCAATCTCAAAAGGATGCCGATTACATCATTATGTCTCTCTCATCCAGCGGAGCACTAAGTTTATTCCGCCTTGACGTCATCAACAACAAGCAGTGGTTGAGCGGACTGTTTGTTGAGCTCTTGTCACCGTTTCCTTCAAAACTCGTACGTGTAAATTAACTATAAAGTAAACTTTGTCTTTAAAGCATTTTACTGTATCTGGGTTTAGGTCAGCAGGACATTTTTTGTTGCATTAAAATCCACAAACCTATTATTCAGTGGCTCACATTACCAATCACGTTTTCTGTTTCGTATTGTCAACCGGCGGGGCAGCATGGACACTAACTAAGCTACATTTCAAATCTCTTTCATGTCGTTTCTTTCAGCAACTTTCCGGGTTGGTACAAAAGCTGCAGACAGTATTAACGCCAGCAAAAACAAGCTACAAAGATGGCAACGTCAGTGAAAAACTTGCTTTCTCTGTGGTTGTTACCGGGAAAATATGGGAAATGCAAGAACTTCGCACTTGATATCAAGTTTTCGTAAATACCCGTTGAGCTTTCATGCGCTCCCAAAGGCTTGAGCTATGCAGAGCCAAAAATTGAAGAAAAGCAGCAGCTCTAGGTGCAATGGTATACCTCTGTGAAAATCAAACTTTATTTAGATATTTATCTATGCAGGTACTTGAAAGTGCAGTCAGAACATTGTACGTCAATGTAGGACGGACTTTGGCGCTTTCTTTGTGTACTGTAATTAAATAGCTGCATTGCTTTCTTTATTTGCACATGCTGTGATAAGGGATTGAGGGCGAAATTGAAATGTCTGCCTGCTTCCCATATGTTCACTCCAATAAGCAGCGGGCATCGACACCCTTCTTGTCAGCTTCAGCCAATCGCCGTTTTTGCCGTGGATGTTATTCGTTCGGATAAAAGCTAAATTTGCTGAACTTTCGAATTACGTAAGGATTATATTTTCCTGGCCAGTCCAACAGAGATACAGCACTTTACGCCGATCTACCTACTTCATCCTGTCTATAGGCGAGCTAGAAACCGTGAGGCATTTCTCAGGTGAGGTGTTTGGATTTGAAACTGAGTATTGTGCATGCATCCTTGTTTTGCAGTTGCTGTGGCAGTTCCGTCAGTATAGTGAATGCGTCTGCTCTTTAGCATGACGTGACAAAACGTTTGTTGTCTGATTCTTCAAGAACTTTCAATGCATTATGAATTATAAGCAGTTTAAGACGTAACTGTGAGCATAAAAAACAACGAATCTCACTGCTTCAACAAAAGAAACTTTTAAGACTGAATTGATGCTCGAAAAAAGTCGAAAAATTGCAATGTTGAAATTCTTGTTCTCTGGAGGTTTGTGATTAGGGCCCAAAGCAATGTTGCTCTAAATCGATTTCGGGTTAGCAATCTACTGCGGAGTACTCCAGTATACTGTAGGTTCAGAAAGATTTTACTTGCTTGTTTTCATGGCAGTGAAAACTATTGCAGCAGAACAAAGCGGCTAGCCCCCTGTGGTATACAATCGTAGTTTAGTTGTTGGTAGAAAATGAAATGAAAAAAACTTTTAACAAAAAGTATTTGTTTTACGTAATGAAAGTATTTGACGCACAACACACGCAGAACGCGAAAAATCATTTGGATCACATCTTCTCTGAAATCGTGTTGGTGAAAGAAACCTTCGCGGAAAACTAAACCGTCGCGACACCGAAGTCATGATTTGTGACGTTGCTGTACTGTGACGTAGTAGCAGACGGTCTTACGCGTACAGTTAACCTCTCCATGAAGTTTCATACTTTCAAGGTTCGTGAAATGACTGGTGCATTGGTGTGGATAGATTTTTCAGTAAAACGCTTTTCTCCAGCTGACTTCAGGCGATTAGGGTTTGACCTCCCAGACTGATTTTCTGAACGCAAACTGAAGGCAGAGCGGTTTCGGCGTGAAGTTTTAAGTACCCTTCAGCGCAGTAGCCGCAGATAATCGAAACACACCAAGTCATTTTATCAGAGTAATCAAAGATGAATGAAAACGTTAGGATTTAGAGTTGTGTTCATTTTCTCAAAGTATAAATTTTTAACTAAAATTTAGTGTCAAAACAGCTAGATGCCAACACAAAATTGTTGATCAGGTTGTTCATTGGAGCTCCACTCTACAGTTAGTTAGTTTTCTTCCAAAGTTTTGAAGTTGGTTGCTGAGTCGCAGTCACGTTTGTAGTTGTAACGAAAGTAAAGCAAACTAACTTTTAGTTTACTTTAACCAGCAACTTTTGAATGTGACGTCAGCAACATACTCAACACAGTTGCGCAAAGTGTAGAGTGAGACAAAAGAAAGCAACGGAACGTTTAATGTTTGTTCATTGAAGTTACTAATATTACCCGTGAAAGCAGAGGATTGTTTATGGCTCCAAGTTAATTCAGTATCCAATAAATACAAGTAACTGCGTTAACGTTTCTAAGTATATAAAATATCTTGGATGCTCAGAATGCCAGGTGCCAACAGTGTATCGTAGCAAAATGTGCAATAATGTGAAACTGCTCTCGTCTTTAATTCTCCCACAAAAAGACAGTACTTCAATCTTTTGTTTTAAATTCTATACCAGTCTGGTTTGTCTTCATCTTGAAATATTAAAAACAGAAAAGCGTTTTCTCCCAGCATTGCACACAAAGGTGAAGCATGTTACAGATTTTTTCCTGCGTACATCTTGAAGTACTGACGATGCTACAATTTGTTTAGACAATAATTAATCTGTACTCGTGATGTCGCTTTTCTCTATCGCTGTGACATTATAGTCTAAGGGTTTTTCCCTGCCCTGAAAACCGCGGCTGCTCTAAATTCAAGCAACGTGCACTTACCGTGAAGTACAAACAGCGTTGCAAATATTTTGTTGAAAAAAAAGTATATTTTTAATAACTTGAAACGGCATAAACTTGGCCTGCGTTCTGTCATGATACTGCAGCACCCCGGCCCTCGTCAACGCCCATTGCCCGTTTCTTCAGTTTCTCGGAAACAAAAGACCCAGTTTCATTTTTGTACTTGTTGGTTGCGTTAATGTTGACGCTTGTACCAAACGATGCTTTTGTTTCTTTTCGAAAAAACTTGGCTGAAGAATTCGATAAAGTCTTTAGAGTGTTCTCACATGCGCAAAACAGTGCAAGTTTTTTGCCTTTCGTGGTAATTTTCTTGTCGTGCAAGTTGTTTTTCAACCCCGCAGTATCGGACTTTTCTGGCCACGCAATGACCGCCCACGCTGGCCGTTGCGAAATATCAAAGCCGATACGCACCTCCACATTGTGAGGGTTCCTTGCGGCGTGGAAATCTCTTCGTCAATGTCGACATACATCCAGGCTGTTAATGTCGGCCGTGGACAATCACTGGAGGAGAAAATCGCCCCGAGTTATTCTTTTACGAACAAATCGCGCATTCCACAGCTTGCCACCGTCGCAGCAGCATTGACGCACACCTGCGCACAAGTAACATTCTGGAAAGCCGCTTTCATCCATCGCACGACTTGTTTGAGCGTGAGGGAAATGACCTTCGCCCGGTGTCGCTGCTGCCGAACCTTCTGAACGTGCTGTGTTGATATTTTGGCAAATTAGTTGCCGCCGTTTTGTTCGCAACGTTTGCCTAAGATTAGACCAGACGCGTCGACGCGGCATCAACGGCTTTGTGACGCAACTTTGCGTCGCTACGCATTGTTTGCGCATTGCGTAACTCACAAAGCGTTCGCGTGACTATCGAATTGACAAGCAAGGCGTGATCTGCGTTCGTATTCAGGAGCATAGAGAGAAAGGAATTGGGAGTCGCGAGGAGCAAGCGCTCGGCAACGACTGAGCGGCAGGCAGCGGTGGCACACGATCAACCTTGCACGCACAGCACGCTGCAAGGAGAACAAGGTGATAAGATAAATCTTGAGCTCCTCTGGCGCAATTCGAACCCAGGTCTCCGGTGTGTATTTCCAAAGTGAATCTAGCCCAGCACCACGCCCCCCCCCCCC
>JGI24021J15306_10000100_pt1 | contig 42200 bp, 21 predicted proteins | sample Ectturendosymbi1_FD_15306 | JGI IMG/M metagenome (IMG submission 15306)
CACCTAGTGTTGCCATGTCCTTGCTCAGCGCCCCTTCCACTGCCAGCCAATCTCCATCAGCATGCATGATTGCTAGGTCGTCAGCATATGCATGCTTTCTGGACATGGTGCCTGGCGGGTCAGAGGTGTAGATGTTGAACAGAAGGGGAACCAGGACAGGTCCCTGTGGGACGCCATTCTTGAGGCGTCGTAACCTGCTCCTTTGGCCATTTCCAGTGGTAAGGGTAAAGCTGCGATTGCTGACCATCTCCATGACCATGTGGACCATGTGTCTGCCAGGCTGCAATCGCAGCAGCTTGCAGGTGAGGCCGCGGTCCCATACGGTGTCGTAGGCTGCTGTGAGGTCGACAAACACAGCTCCGGCCTTCTTTTTAGCTGAAACGCTATCCTTGATGTCCTGTGTCAGCAGGATGACCTGATCTACGGCCGACCTCCCGTGTCGGAAGCCCGCCTGCTCCTGTGCGAGCAGTGGGTCGGTGATTGTTTCGACACAAGCATAGATGAGTCTCTCGATGATTTTAAAGGGGACACACAGCAGAGATATAGGACGATAGCTCTTTGGGTCCCCCAATGGCTTCTCTGCCTTAGGGTCGCAACTACTAGTGCTCTTCTCCAGATCTTTGGAATTTTGAGTTGGCGCATGTAGGAACATGTAGGAAATAAACTTGTGTTTTGCAAATACGCTATAGTCCATTGCCTGTTTTACTGCAAAAATATGGCAACATAAAAAGTCACTTTGACATAAAAGCATTTGATTAATCGAAGTGGACGTACAATCAGGCCCGTATCCAGGTTTTAAGGGTTTGGGGTCAAAATTGGGGTAACACTGCCACCGAATGCCTCCTCGCGGCTCAGAGTTGGAAGTCGGGCTGGGTTCGGGCTTAAGTTTGTCAAAATGTTTCGGGCCAATTTTGGGCTTGCATACAAAACTTTTTTATAACATTCAGAGCAAAGATGTTTTTATGTTCGTGAAAAAAATTTTTATAACATTCTGACCAAAGATTTTTTTCTTTCATTTGTTGTCCTCACCGCGGTGACTTCTGTATGAGTGAAGTGATTGTGATTATCTTCAGCTAATCCTATTTGCAAACACAGCTGTGTTCTTTTGTTCTCTGCTCAGATTAGTCTCACTCTTCTTGAGAAAGCGACAGCGGTGAGGAAATGAGCACGCGATGGCGTTGCTTCGAAAAGATTAATCACTTACGCGATTCTTGGCTTGTTTTTAAGAAACAATGGCTCCCTAGAAACCGGCTTTTCATGTCTATAGCGTTATTCTAGATATTTTCTTCTATGCCTATAGCGCCATCGTGGATAGTTTCATGATAGTTTCTTTTTTTCTTGAGAAACATTACATTTCGCAGTGTTATCGTTGTCTAACAAGCTAAGTTTGTGCTAAGTGTTTAAGACAATGTTTTGGTCGAGGTGACTGCTATTTTGGATGTGATAAAACCGTGTACCTATAGCTATACTCGTACACTACGTTTTTGATGCCACGCAGTTGCGCATAGCTTGACTCACTCGGCAGATTTCGCTTTCGGGTCTATATCGGGCTTCAAAAAGAAATGTCGGGCTCGGGCCAGGTTCGGTCTTGTGATTTCGGGCTCGGGCTTCAAAACGAGGCCCGGTTACAACTCTGCCGTGGCTACGGACCTGCGTACGCTTTCTTTTTCGTTTCTATCATTCATCTTTCAACCGTGACCTGCCCGTTTTCAACGATCTCATCACAAACGTTTTTCAAACAATCTGGCAGTTGGTGGTTACACTTGACAGCGCCCTGCTGTCGTTTAACAAATTTTGTTCGCCTTATTGCAGTCCTTGCGCTGGTGCAAGTTATTACAGGCATGTCGGGATTGAAGAACAGTTCATCAGCGGTCTTGAAGTTTGATTATATCTTCGTCATTGGTGTACTGCTCTTTATTTAATTGCTGGGCAAGTAGCCAGAGTCACATTTTTGCAATTTTTAAAGATTCCGTAACAATGAAAATCCCGTAACGAACCTCGATTGCTTGTCTCCATATCTGGCATAATGAAGAAAGTTTTAATTTGTTAGAAACACGCACTTTAGAACTTAATTAACCTGCAACGGCACGACAGAAGTGAAATTATAGTTTTGGTTTGTTCAATTTCTCAATAATGATGCCTCAGCTTTGCGGAACTAAAATTAAGATGGAGAAAGAAGTGCTGACAACACTAAATTAGTGGGATTATTAAGATTCACCATGGAATACGTCCACTTTTCATAAACTCCTGCAAAGCCTGTCTCTCTCCTATAGCTACGCCCTTCCCAGCACGTGGCGATCGGCTTCAAGAGACACGAGTGGAAGAATGTTTGATGAACAAAATTATGACCGATTACCACAGGGCAGCTCCTTATACTACTTCACGTCGCGTGCAGAAGATCTTATCTGCAAAGAGACCTCGTGGCTTGATGCGGTTTATGATTATGCGAATGGTGTTAGCGTTTGCCGTTGATCAGTACATGTTCAGCGTTTGAGCTTCTCGCGACCACAATATGGAATAGCTGCCCTGCGTGCTGACAAAATAAATAATCATGCGGCGCCTGAAATTTAATCTCATCTCATCGGCTATTACAACCAAAGCACACTGTTCGCGTATGCTGTGAAAAGTTCCGAACCGTTGTAAAACGCGCATACCACTGCTGTTCAGAGTTCACACAACGCAACTGTTGATTGTTCCAACAGAATGAGGCTGCAACAACTGCTTGGTTTCACGGTCTGGCTTTATTTACCGGCAAACAACGGTAGAATTGATCGCAAAAGTTAGTAATTGCGGTATTGGGCTGCACTGCAAGTAAATTTCGTTGCGACTCATTGTTTGAATTTTTTTAGTATCTTGTCCATGGTTAGTGACTCCTATAATCAAAAAAGGAAGGTGTTAACGTCCAGTGAGCTGTTGAGTTGACAAGGCTGGTTTCCGTTTCCGATCATTTACCGCACAACCAGCATTAAGCTGTACTATGTCAGTTTTTAGGTTAACTTAGAGATGCTTTAGGACTAAGTTGTAATAAATATGCTTTCAAATTCCAATATAGATAAAATGACGTCGTTTGTTCACTTTTTTAATGTGGCTTTAAACTAGTTTGTTATTTTGAAACGGCAACATTAGGACGTTTCAAACCGCACTTGTCTTTGGTTGTCTAAAACAACTTATTGTACGCTTTCGTTAGTCAGCATTCACTTTGGCCAATTACAACCTCGAATAAAAGTATAGGTAAAGTATGAGCGCCAATACTTTTATAATCTTTTGGGAGATTCTTAAACCTGCAGCAAATCTGTCTGTTTTGTGCGGAAGAAACCAAAAAATTTCCAACGCTAGAGTGTCAAAACCCAACATAATCGATGGTCAAATATATGTTCTGACGAAAGTCGAAAATCTGTTAAAATTGAGGTGGTTTTCGGTGACGTCACATCGTGAAAGTAACTCTGGAAATAGCAATTGCTCGTTTATTCCAACAATATCGCACAGAATCACTACTAGGAGAAACGATTCGAAAGTTTGCTCTTAGCGAAATTGCAAAAATAAAACTTTTTAGAAACTTTTAACCTGAAGGAACCAAGCACAGAGTTTCTTTGCACAATCAATGTTAAAGTGTAGCAAACAGTGGTGTAGCCAGCCCAGAATTTTTGGGGGGTCAAAAAATTTTGGGGGGAAATGTTTGACTTAAGGCGAGCAACACTATTTTTGTTTGGAACGCCGCTTCTCAAAGCACAAATTGACTAGATGCTATAAATTTGGGGGGACCATAGCTCCCTGGCTACGCCTATGTCTGCTACATATGAAAACACTTGAAGGAGTTCTGAAATAATTACCCTGTTCCCAGCGATAAATATAAAAAAATCAAAACTGCGTATAGTTCTTGTTTGTCACAAAGTTCTGTGAAGGCAGTCATAGTTCTTTGCAGTTCATTTCGCTATGTGTTTCTTTTACTTCCGAACGTTTTTTTAAATTCATGCCTCTGACCGTGTTTTGTGTTGTACTTGACTGGAACCAGAGAAGTTGCATTCGTTACCGGCCTCAATTTACCCTTTCGCTTAATAAGCGAGTTGACACCGAATGTGAGCACGAAATCAGTTCTATCAAAATATCGCATTTCATGAACAAATTGCCGGAAAGGATCGCATCCTGTTGTAGACTGAACCAGGCATTTTGAAGAAGTGTGCGACTGAAGTGAAAAGATGCATTTTTTGCTATATCATCACATCAAAAGATGAACAACATACATTCATTTAGAGCCTTTACGTTTGGCAGCACTTGCTGAACAATAGAACAAATATTCCTTACTATATTAAACACGTATACAACATGGAAGTGGTGTAACTATAGTGGAGTTTCTCAACTTTGTAACACGCACAAAAGATTTAGTAACATGCACAAAAGAGTAACACGCACAAAAGATTCTTATACGCTCTAGAAACAACTTCGTAAATCTATTGGTATGCATTAGCAGAATAAGCAGCTTTGTCCGTAAGTGAAGCATTTTGAGTGTGATTGTAGCTCAGCACTTGCGAAACTGTAAATCAGCAGTGGAGCTCGTTCAGAATGCAGTTGCTTTTTTGTGAAATTTCTTTGTCGGAGGATCTTGAAGTTTTTGTTTTCTTTCGGGCCCGTAGCCGCGCCATAAACCCTAGTGAAATATTGCATCATGCCACATGCCAGATGGCCGATTTACGTTCTTAGAGGCTTGTTTCATTAACGCGGTCGCAAGAGGAAACACCGAAGTGGGTTTTTGGCCAGAGAAGAATGTTGAAAGGCACTCTTGGCCGCGCTTTGACGTGGGCGTGTTTTATCAAGTTCAATCGATTCGCTTGAAATCGTGTCTGCCATCCCGACTTGTAGTACTATCCAGGCTTTGTTTTGGTTTGACGTCAGTGAAGCAATCTCCCGTAAACGTTACGAAAGGTTCTTTTTTTTAATTCCAAAGAACGCCTTTAAGATAGAGGAAAAATTGGACGTTTCCGAAAGTAAATTAGAAACACTAGCGTAAAACCAACAGATTTAAATCAAAACTTCGTATCAAAACATTTTGAAAACCATTGTTTTCATCATGAGCAAAATTCATCGAAATTTTTAAAAATCATGATAAATTTACGATGACAACAGTTTGCCTTGCAAGAGGCCCAACATGATGTTTTTTCAATGCGTGTTTCGCGTCGACACTTCTAAAACCAATGAACATTAAAAGTTTATTTTCGTCAATTGTCTACAAAATACTGAGCGGCTATGCGCAACAGCAGAGTGGAGCACGGGCAAAAATGCACAAGCCAAAGTCCGAAACTTATCCCGCGTATTCAGGTTCAGCCCCTGCCGTACGCATTGTCGAGACAGGCTCTTACGTAAAAATTGACTTGACATTAACCTTCTTCGTATCGATTTACAAACTAAATAACTTCACGTACGCCAGTAAAGACACTATTGCCAGATAGAGCAACATCCTGGTTTCCCCAAAGCGTGAGTGGGGAATGTTGCAGCATGGTTGATTTGGTTTGTTCAAAGAAAGGGCGTTATGGAGGAATTTAAAGTGCATGTCAAAACATATTTACGAAGTGAAGGTAAAGATGCAATGACGTGCAAGGCTTACAGTAGGGTAAATGTAGCAGCTCTCTTTAACGCCAACATCAAAGTCAAGGATGAAATTTGAGGAGCCAGGTTTCATGATTACTGATGATTTTCTAAGACAATCACGAACCAATCAGTTCCGGTTGCTCTGTAGTAATTTCTCATATATGTTACAGGGTCGAGGATAATTTCTTTCTTCCTCGCTCAGAATTTGCTTTTGGCGCCAACACATGGCGTATCTTACTATCTTCGGGGCGTTGCGTGTGACGAAACTCTTGTTGCGTAAAGAGTGGTTCAACTAAAGCGGCTGTCTCTTTTACTTCTCCCTGTTTCTCCGTGGTTGATGTGTAAAGACTCCGTGCCCACAGAGGCCTCGAATCAAAAGCCGATCAAGAAATTGCTTTGTCACGTGAAAAGTGATGCAATCTCAACGTGTCCGGTTTTCAATGGCTGTTCTTGAAGGTGGTCTGGCTGTTATAGCAGAGGGCTTGTAGAACAATTCTGAAAACCCGATTTATCTCTCGACTTGTGAGAACAAAGACCATGTCTCAATTTCGCAATCACAACTCGTCACACTCCAAGCAGTAATCTTCTTGGCTTTCGCTGACGTGTACGGGAAGAGGCGGAGCAGGAGATATTGGAGAAGAGCTGCTGGACTGCCTGGTAACGCTGGTGAACGCACGTACACAGAGTTTTTGTTACCGTGTACACGAAATTAACCCGCACAAGACATGACGGCCGAGCAGCAGGACTGTGTCAGTAGCGTCACTAAATTTAAATAGAACTGCAGGCAGATCTGAAAAAGGTATTGCAATCTGATAGAGTTTCCGGTTTTCTTGGCTTTCTATGGCTCTTCGTAAACGATAAAGTCAGCACAACGTCTGTAGAACTCTTTCGAAGCATCCGGTCCACATCGGTGTGTCTGGGCGAAGACCATCGATCACATTTCCTAACAATCTAAGCAGTAATCATGCGCCTGTCACTAACGTATAAGGGAAGTGGCAGAACGGGCAGAATTTAAAATCACCTGTTAAATCGATAGGTAACGTTGATCAGCGCACGTACATCAAGTTTGTGTCTTGGCGCATGTGAAAATAACTCACACAATACATAACAGCAGAAACAGTCTCCATAACATCAGCAAATTTGAAATCCTTAATACCCAACTTGAATTAATCAGTTAAATCTGAACGTACTCTCCTACAAATTGTGTTTTTAATCTATCACTTGCACGAAATACACACGCTCTGAATATTTTTCATCATTTGGAAAGGTCGAGAAATAAGTATTCGGCCACAACTTTTTTGATCGCAGCAAATACAGTAGCTATACCAGCACAAGTCACATCACTACAAATAACAATATCACAGAGTGCGCTGCCTGGCGTGGAAGTAATGGCTGCGGGACAAGAATTTTGCACATACGTTTTAGTGGTACAGAAAGGCTTAGATTTTTAAAAGAGCGTTGCAGGGACTGCTCTCATTTAGCAGTTAGAATAACTTCCTTGCCAGTTACTTTGTTACAACCTTCTGTCATTTGTCCTCGTATTGTGGTGTAAATACAACTTCTGACTGTGGGGCGCGAAATGATATGCAAAGGAAAAGAAATTTTAGGTGATTTTCGTATTTTGCCTAAATTTTTCCCCTCAACACGAAATTTTGCGCGACAGTTGCTCATAATTCCTGTTTTCCGTGAAAATACTCAGAAACCGAAAAGCAATATGGGTCATGAAGCTTATGCACTCTTCCTATATTTTACTAACACTTCAAATATTTGAGAAGTTTTCAAACATTTTACAAATTGTCTACTTTTTTTGCACCATTTTTGCACAATTTTTTAACTGCAGAGATATATTTGCCCTCCCTCCCATGGCTGCGTCATAACTTATTATGTAAGGAACTTCTCCATGATTGGTCGGAATCTTGAGGCTGCTTCTACGTTTCAAAAATGCATTATTACCAAAATTGTCACATGCTGTTGTCAGGTTCTTTGACAGCGCTATGAATTATTGATGCATAGTTCTTGGAATTCGCCAATTTCTAGATGACGGCTTGAGAACTCGAATTTTCTATGTGAGTGGATTGCTGAGACCTCAACAAGAGCAAAGCTCGGTTACAAGTAACTCAACTGCGCAGATCCAATAAACCCACTCAATATTACAGGTGGACAAAAGTTGATTTTATTGTTGATACGAACGGGATTGTTCATCAACCAGCCTCTTATCGATTTAGCTAAAAGTCTATTGTAATTTTAGTGCAAACTCTCCCTACTATTAAATTGTATTTGCCATTTGACTGGTTTTCTTTTACTCGTAAAACAGATTGAATTGCAACGGTGACTAGTTCATTTTTTAGGAATCAAATGAACACAACAATCGAAGCATGTACCTCACTGTTGACATAAGTTCAGCATGTGATGGGTTGTTCACTGTTATGTAGTTGTTTTAAAAGATCAGTTAGTTTGCGATTGCGGTAGGTAACTTTTCAGACGTTTTTCTTGACTCATTATTGTTTAACTTTACGTTTGCCTATCGCTTTAGTGCGAGCAATTAGCCTTCCATTTTAAAGAGTTTTTCCTCAAACTCCTGTGAGGTCAACCAATTTCCTTTAAAAGTAGTCTGTGGTGGTGAAGGTTTTCAGCCGATCGCTTAGTCCTAATATAAAAGTGAAACCATCGCGAACAGGTGTCAGAAGTAGGTGTGCAGGTATGAGTAGGTGGATGGCAATCGGTCCGACACGAACAGCGCCTGTATGAAAGCGAACACTCAGTGGAATGCGATCGATGCTCCGGTGGGTGTTGCGCCACCACCCAACGGCGAAGAGGGAGTGTAGTTTTCACTCTATTGAGCAGCACCTGGTCAGCTGGGTGAAAGATTCAACATTTGGAGAACATCTGTCGCACAAACGAATGCTTGTATTCGTGCTTACTGGCATGGTCACTGGAATTCAAGCTGATTCAACCAAGTGTCAATCACAAACTTTCGTTCGCTACAGTAACAAAACACTGGCTCTGCCTCCAACTGTGACAAAGAAGATTCAGAGTAAAATAATCAGCAGCTTGTGAGTAAAGCTTTCCGTTTTTCTGAAAACCATTGTGATTCTGTCACGTTTGTGAGCTAAATGTAGAAATTATACCATCAGCACAAACTTTATAAGCTTGTGTTCAGATTTTTCCTAAATTTCAGTACATGGGCGTAAACAACATGTCTTGTCTGGACGAAGTTTACAGGTGTGACAAGAAATAGTATGTACAAATTCAGCTGCCTATAAATTCTGCACTGGGTTCTCGAAAAAACAGCTTTCGATCAATTCAGAAAAAGTTCTGAATTGCAGTGGATATCTTTCAAAATTTGGAAAACCAGACGTCTTGAAAAGCGTGGAGCAAGGTTGGCTTGGCACCAAATTTGAATCGAGTCAATTTGCGTAGCATGGGATAACGCACACCCATTTTTTAATTTTCACAGCTTTCAGGAAAGTTTAAACTTATCTTAATAGGTAAAGTAAACCGCGGCACTGAAGAAAAAATATAATGCTGCAAAGCTAATCATTGAATTGTCTATTGGTGAAAAAAACGGGCGTGACATAGTACGCACGTTACTGGGCAATGTATCCCAGCGCGATTCTGCGTCTGCCCTGTCCAAACATCTTTTATCAAGCAATGTCAGGTATGAGACATGTATCTTTCTAGAAACGACGAGTCAAGAGTTACGTCGCGACGACGTGTAGTGCAGAAAGTGGCCAAATTGCTTTCAACTTCAACGAGCTTGACAACTTGGAGTGCCCTTAAATCAACGAGGTCTTACTTGTCGCACAAAGTAGAGATGCTTAGCCGTATTTCTTGCAAGACTTTTTAACAGTAAACGCTAAAACTGGAGCATTTTTCGTTCAAAGGTAGCTGGCACTTCAATCTTAGAAGCGCGCCGCGGGCATGTCGACACCAGCAGGCAAGATTTGTTAAACACTGAGTATGATATGAATTGCCAGCAACTTCTTTGCGTAAGGAATAACCAGTAACGCGTTTGATGGTATAGTGTAAAGATGTCAACGGAATCTATTTTATTTTTGAAAGATTCCATCTTTCATGTCTGTAAATGTATCATTGCAATTCGGTTCGGTTCAACATTATTGAATCAGCGAGACAAACAAATGTGTAGATGGTCAACGGGCAACCATGTTGTTTCTTCATGATCTGTGTTGATAAAAGTTGTGTTTTGTCTTTGCTACATGCCTCTGTTCTGCAACGTCATGGTTGCGGCATGGCTTTTTGCTTCATAACCTCCATAATTGTCACTTCTTTCACTCTCTCACCTGTGTGCATGACTCACTTGCTCATCTATATATCTCTCAACTCTTCATGCATTGCTCGCCCACCATCATCTGTGTAGATACGTTTTATCAACAAATGAATCAGTGAATGCCATTTGCGATATGCTGAATCAAAGTACTTCCAGCAGCGGTACAGTTCTGTTGGTTTTTGTTGGACTGCTTTGATCAATTATTATCGACATGTTGTTTGCGAGTCCGTGCCTTTCTATTGAGGTCCATTTTTTGTGTTTTTTTTTCTAATCGAAACCTCAGAAGTTTCAAGCGGAGTGAAACATATCAGAACACTGTGGTTTCATCATAAGTCATACGATAATCAAGACAACTAAAAAAGGGAGCGAAATAATAATGCACAAGGGGTCAACAAAACTCACAGAAAGCGCAAACATTCGAAAAGCAATGGCTAAGCATTTTGTGTTTTATTCATACTGCTCAGGTTTTCCATTCACAAGTTACTTTTAAAATTAGCGTCTTCTTCTCCTATTTCTTGGTCAAAAATTTGCAGTATCATCGTTTTATGCAACTATTTGACACAACGTTTTGCGACATGCTAGCGACAAAGCACAACAATGCCATTTTTATGGTGGAGTTTGTCCAGGTCGTAGGTTATTACAGGTCAATGACACCGAAGAAAGCGTGAGGGTAGTGCGACGTTTAGACAAAAAATAGCTTGTTCACTGTTAGTCAGCCTAAGGGCAGCGCTGTACTTGGCTGATATTCACTGCAGAAAAGTCAAGAAAAATGCAGAGATTTGGAGCAAAATGCTTCATGATTAGAGCTTAATTCTCATCAATTAGTGCATTAATTGCGTAACGCGGATTCGCAGCTAATAGTTTGTGCGTGAATTACACAGACCTGCAATTAAAAGAGAGACAGTTTGCTTTTCTTTTGTCTGGGTCTCAGGTTTTTCCGGAAAGTTCTCCAATGAAAAGGAGTACCGTAGTTGAATTTGAAAGATAGAACTCCTTTTGAGGAAAACGTTTCGTTGCATTTCATGTCATTATATTGCGTGCACAGGTGGTTTGTCGGCAAGAGTAAAACTAACGTAACATTTTTGCCTGAAAAACTAACTTACGTGTAAAAGAGAATAAATTATACATCGAATGGAAAATACATTCCGTCTGATTTTCGCAAGGATCACTTTCAGAACGTGAATATGACATCTTTTAGTGCGAGTCTATATTCCTGAGGAGTATATGTGAGCAAGAAAGTCTTAAAACTTACCAAAAATTCCCTATATTTTTACAAAAGAGCAAGACGTTTGCTATCAACATTACGTACTTGAACGTGTTCGTTGTTGAAACTGATCAATTAAAATTTTGCAGAAAGGCATCATTAAATATCCCACATAGGTACAACTTTTTTCGAAGTTATTGGCAACAAACTACCCGAAAGACAATGATAAAAAACGAGTATATTTCTTGAATCTTTCAAAAACTTGCTCGCTTCACAATCTTTTTATTTTCTACTTTTTCTATTTAACATATCATGTTAACTTGCTATGCTGGGTAAGCTTCAGAGTCACAACGACTCATTCAACCTATTTTGAAACTCCATTACTTGACTCGAGTCAAAAAATGTCAAGACTGTATTTAATAATGAATTTCGTTTTTTTTGTCTAAACGTCTTGACTCATTGAGCATGCTTCTGTGCTGGTAGTTGCAGTTATAATTTTCTGGGAAGCACTTAGTGTTTTATCCATGTTTGCTTGTGCATTACTTCCCTTTTACTGCATCACCACCTACAAAATGTTTCCGTTTTACTATGTACATAGCCAGGCGGACACAAGTCACAAATAAAGACGTCGAATGGTGTCTGACTCCACCGGTTGTCAGTAGAGACCGAATCATTTGCAGTCAGCTTCAGATACAGTCATTCGCAATGCAGAGACCGAATCCAGTTGTGACTTGTGTTGTGAGTTCTACAGGTTTGTTGCCAAGTCATTACTATTCTTTAAATTTGGAACAGGGTAGAGGCTTTGAGCTGAAACGTGAGTGGTTTCAAAAATATTTTTGATTGACATGCGAATGTTTTCCAAAGATTCCCAAAACTTCTATTCCTCTCTTTTCCAAACATTGAGGAGCAAAAAAAGGTCATATTCAAAAATGAACAGCAGTTATTTCAAGTTATTTCAAAAGTGACTCGCGTCGTTTCGAAAAAAATGATTGAAGTCATTTCGAGTAATTCAAAAGCGTGATTTAAGCCGTTACACCTCGGAATACTGTTGTAAAAGAAGCACCGAGGAAATCGGAATGTGTCGCCAGCAAGATTCGACTCGGACTTGACTCGCCAGCGTCAAGAACTCAGCGTCAATTCCCAAGTGTTTACTGTTAACCTGGAGGAACGAGTGCGAAAACATTATTCATTGCATTTCTGTGGGTAAGGCTTGCATACCAGTCAATGAGTGTTACGTTTTATATGACGTATTAGTAGCTTACATCATTTTACAGAAATAGATCTTGCAGCATTTTGCACTCACAGTTTTTGTTTCTTTAATTGATTCGTGTCTCGTGTAGCTTTGTTGGAAAAATTGAACACATTTTTTATTTTGACTCTTCCTTCGTTCCTAGGCTATTTTTCTGTATTTTTGGTATGGTTTTTCGTTTTCACGAGATACATTAACTTTACCATACAATCTGTGATTGTTCAGTGTGCGACATTGCTAGCACGAACCTAATTCATCTTGAATGTCGCTCTGCTCTCTTCACAAGGGCCCTTTTAAGTCTGGCGCCAGTGGCAAGATTGCATCTAGTTGAAGACAAGAGTAATGAAATAAAAAGGGATAGGCTTGACAGATAGTGATAGTAATTAGCAGTAAGAACGTTTCTTCAGACAGTATTTAACAATGAATTTCATGCCAAACTTCTGAGAGACCGCTATAAAGTGGAGCAGACTTGATTGAGCAGGTTAGCTTATTTCGCGAACAAGATTATTTTAAGCTGTATTGACTATGCCGCCGTATTCATCGCTGAGCTGCAAATAAGTCTGTTATAAAGCGGTCTGTTCACCTTTCTTTTGATGATCGAGATCTTGGCTCAGCAACCTGTCTTACCATGAATTACTCGCCATATTCTGATTTTGAGGGTCAAGTCAGTGCGTAATTCATTTATGGCGACACGACACTACCTTAATTGACAGTGTGCATGAAAGTTACCTGACAAAGTGCAAATCGCGATTATCGAGTTTTAATCGCTATGCAATTGCGGCGAGATTATTATCGTGCAGTTAGCCACGTGGTGAGAAAAAAGCACGCTGCGAGAAATGACAAAAATTGTAAAAGGACGGCGTCATCATTAAACTTTTTCGATAAGTCTGACGGTTAATCTTTAACGCATTCTATTCCACGCCAACCAGGTATGAAGAAAGCTGCGGTGAACAGCAGAACTCCGCCAGGCGCTTCGATCTTTGGCAGCTTGTGCCCGCGGCATCAGCGCTTCGCGAGTTTGTTTTTGAAAAGTACTAGAAGCAGTTTGCGGAAACACGAAATGCGCTAGCAAAGTAAATCCAGTCCGGTTTCCAAGTGCTTTTTTGCAAGCCTGGTGGCGATAAGAATGATTATCATGCATGTGAGGGAATGGTGAAACGGAATTCCTTATTTTAAGGGATATCTGTGAAATATTAATGCAGCATGATAGGAACGAGCTTTCTGTATCGCAAAATGTTCAGAGAAAAGGTAAGTTATTCTGCTTCAGGCTCATTGCGTGCACTGATTTATTTTTTACAGATTCTCGTCGCTGTTTTGTAGAAAGTTAACGAGTTTTTCAAAAGAGTGTTTTTGATTTTTCACGAAACTACTGTACCAGCGATTTTCAAGGCAATACTGTAAAATGGAACTTCTTGAATTTCACGAGCTTCAGCATCGAGGCGGAATTAAGACGGACAGTAAAAGAAGCGACCTGCTATTAGGCGGTGAAATTAACTTCTGCACCACAAGCGTGCACGAACTGGTCCCGATATGTCTCTTCGGCAAAAGCGCTGCTTATTCTCGGTATGGCAAAGACATTGCTACGTTCTGGCATATTTTTGCTGCCACCATTGCAGTGACCACTTTCGCCACGCTTACATCAGCATCCGTCTCCAGAATCCCGAAATACCAAGGTAAGAAATCTTTACTACATCCAATAACTTCAATGTTTAATCTTAGTTTCATGATTTTTGCGCCGTGTTTATCGTCCTACAAAGACAAAAATCACCGAACAAACTTCTTGATAATATTAAAAGTTTTGCTGTGGATTATGAGAAATACTGCAGAAACGACGGAACTTTGCTATAGTGCTACTATGTTGCGAATCGTTTGTCTTACGTGGAAGAACTTAAAGGACTGTCGAAACGTTTCCCAGAATTAAGTTGTCATTTCGTGAGCTCACACTACACAATATCCGTTTGACATCAGAAAGATGTCCTATAAGCCAGCATTGATGACATTAAAAATATTTCATTGCTCGTGAACTGCAAACATCTAGAAAAATTGACTGCAGTGGGTCATGTTGATAATAACTAATACTGTCAACTTTTGCGCTTGCAAAATGTAACAACTGTTTCTAAACAGTCCTTTAAATACAAGAATGTGGAGGCATTCTTTGGAACAAAGTGAGCTGCATCATATCAAAACACCTTCAGTTCTCTTGAAGTACTACACCAATGTAGACAGACACACATAGCAAGCATGATGGCATGTGACAGTAAAAAATGTATCCAAAACTGAAAATAATAAATGAAGAGGGATTATTGCAAACATGAACGAAATTATCCCAAGACATCTCAACTGAACAACACATAACAGAAACACAAATGTTATATCGTATCATAACAATAAGGTTACTTCAATATTCAACAACATTACAGTAATGTTGCTGAAGATTTAAGTAAAACAAGGAAGACCCGTGAAGGTGCTGCCAATAGTTACGCAGACAATAAATTTATTTTTTGAAAATTATCTTGCCAACTGAACCTCAAGTGGGTAACTTGTGATGAGCAGCATGCTGGATGAGGTCTTACGCGAAACAAAATGCCTTCTTTTACGGGCTTCAAAGCTTGTTGTTCACGAGCAGTCAATCCTTCATGTTAAGAGCGGCGTCTTGGTCATGTTTTTCGGACAAGCTGAAATTGTTTCTTGAAACCGAATGTTTTCCCTTTTAAGCGTCAATCTGCTGATAACAGGTGTTTCCCAGCTAAAGCAGGAGTCAAGCGTGGTCGGTTTTTATAGGTTCTGCTAATGTGTGGATTTGTGTTTGAAACAACGCAGCATTTATTCAAGCTTATCTCGCCTGGAAATCGGCATTTCCTGTTCTATACAATCTCCCCGTTAATCGCCATGTGTCGCACCGATTACGTGAAGGGCTTACGATCGGAATTTTGTAGCTTTATCTGTTATCTCAGAACGTACGACATCACATGTCAGCCTGTGATCTTGTAAACAAAGCGCCCAGTGAACCAAAAAATACTAAAGACACGCAACCGCGATGTGCGCCACGGTCTCTGCGCACTGCCTTGACTCGACGTCAGCGAGCGGCGGACGGTTTTCCCGCAGATCACGCTGTGCGAATAGATCTTGTGTTGTAAGCTTACTTTGCCCTCTCAGCGGATTGCGAATATAGGATGTCTTATCCTTTCATTCAAGCCCTAATGTTGCCAGGTGAAGATGTGTGTTGCGGAGAACAGACTCGCCGCAACCAGCGTTTGGCTTTTTGCATTCAAACCAAAGCTGAAATGTTCAATGTTGGCTTTGATAAAAATAAATCGTTCTGGGACGGCACATCAAACTGGGTAAATGGCGAACACAAGTTGTTGTGTACTAGCTCGTACCACGATTTGTTCATACCCATCGGTAAATATACCGCAATCAATGTAGAAGAAATAATGTGCTTCACTCAACTTTTCAAACGGAAAAATCTTAATTGCACCAGAACATTTAATAGCAGCGAACAAAAATCAAAAGCATAGAAAGTATGTTCAACATCAAAAGAAAAAATTAATTTTGTGATATTGCAATAAAAAAGCACTGTAAGATTCAATGTACTTTATGTTATGTTTTTGTTTATAGTAGTGGCTGTTAGCTGCACTTCGTTACTAAGCAAGCTTTTTAGTGTTATGTCGATAGTACGTTCGAATGGTAAGATAATTACTTTTGAGCACCCTTCGCGCTGTTTTGCGGAATTTTGGTCTCATTGGAGACAAGAATGGAAGCCACATAAACCACAATTATAAAATTGTGTGGTTATGAAATGTCTGGTTAAGTGTATGGCAAGTTAGACCTGAGCCCCTCGGACATTGTTAGGTTGTTCCGCACAAAAACGTTCTTCAAGACCGGATTCACATGCGGTGCAGACGTTTTTCGTTACGCTTTGTTACACAAGCAACACAAGCTGTGAAGATCGTGTGCCAAAACTTGAAAGCAACGTGGTTAAGTGGAATGCTGCCGCAGTGAGTCCTTACCTCGACATTTGCTCCATGCCACTTTTTGACAAGTACCTTGCAACCAAGTGCTGCAATCACCAAATGCCGAAACTGTGAAAGCCTTACAAACTATTGATAATTCCAGCAAATAGCAACAGAGGTTACAAATCCTACAACAAAGGCTGTTAAGTCATGTATAATTTATTCTAGCGATGGTTGAGTACAGAGCTGCCGGCCATCTTTTGTGCATCTTTCGCTACCCACTGATTATATCATCCTCGTTTTATATTCGGTTGCTGTATGCGTACCTTTTAGTTGGATACTTGCCACTTGCTGGTCCTTGTGTTGCCTTTTCGCGTAATCTGATTGTAACACTAAGCAATCCTGTCCGTAAAACAAAATGTTTTGTACATGTAAATCAGTGATTCTCAACGTGGTCCAGATAGACCACCGGTGATTCACCTGGAATTTCTAATGGTCCACCGATAGTTTCTTAATGTGCAATACCGTTTCGACGAGTTGTTCATGAGGTGTCAACAAAGCAAAGTGGTTCATAGGATGGTTTTTTCAAAAGATGGTCCATAGGCCAAAAAGGTTGAGAACCACTGATTTAAATGATCGAAAATCATGCGCATATAACGCAGACAAATAGACTTCGATTATTGTGAAGTTTAATTTGTGGGGTCAATGAGAAAACCGGTACAAAAAAACTTTTGTTACATTTAGAGACATTTGACTGGCGGTGTGGCAGCGATCTGTGTTGCTTCCAGCCTTATCACTTTCAACTGTAATGTAATTTGCACATCGGAGTAACATTGATTCAGTACTCATAAGCCCAGAACATTCCAGGTGTAAGAAAATCTCGAGAGCACTCGAGTTACTTAAATCCTAAGCTCTGGAAGCGTTTGAAATTCGACCAACAGTGTTTTTGTTGGGTTAAGGTTTGTTGCTGTTGCAAAAACAGTCAAGATTTTAAAAATTCGGCTTTCTATTTTCAAACCTTTCGTAATGCTTCATGCAAGTCAATGGCGAGCAAGTCTTCTGAGGTGAAGTTTGACAAATTGAGCAAAATTAGTAAATCGCACTCTGTTTCCACTTGAGTTTTTTTCTGTTGGAGAAGCAAATAGTCAAGTATAGTGTGAACCTCACTTTGCCATCAGCAAGGTGTTAAATTTTTTCGCTACCAATATTGGAGCTACTTGTGGTGTAAGAAGCCCAAAAATTATGCGTGGCTTGATAATTCAGACCGAACAGAGTTGTAAGAGGAGCTACAATGGAGTTCATTGCTGACAATGTTTTTTGCCTAGCTCCGTAATACCAGGAGCAGGGTTCTGTGGTTTTGTGAAATCAACCACAATCACAGCTTACCAAGTTCACAGCAACATCGCTAAGTACCACAACGGCAATTTTGTTGTTTGTAAAGATGATCGTTGGTGGTGTATAGGTTCCATGCCATACATGTCTACTGTTGCAGCGTTTTCATAGGTGTTCGCAAACTTTCGAGTATATTTAATCTCCGTCGAGTATTTTTAATCATGCTGTAAATCGTATGATTTCTTCGGTTTCATCAGTCAGGGTTCACAAAGTGTGTAAAAATATCCACACTGCAAAATACAATTTGGTCGCACTCAAAAAGAAAATGCTTATCATAAATCAGATATTGCATTGTTTGGTTACACCCAATGCAAACTTTCTCTGTCACGCGCCGAACGGAAAATATAGCGACAGTTCAGATTTACGATCGATTTCCAGTTCACATGATCGTGAGAAATGAAGATCATTACAACGCAAGCTTTGCTTTCAGCTGCCTACAATTTGTTTATGAAATGACATTTTTTTGGCTAAAACCTTGTTGGTGTCATGTGCTCAAAGCGACATTTCCATTCACAAACGTCAGTTCCTGCTTCCACGCTGGAAATGCACACAGTCACGGGGTACAGCCGCACAAGATTGAACAGGAGAAAAGCGTAGTAAGCAAATCCTTACTAACGGCACAAAAATTTTTCTCAGTCTCTTGCATCGGCATGATTCGTCTGCCGTGAGCCACAATGACGTAGGAAATTCTCAGCTTCAGGTTTTTTTAATCCGCGTACACAACGTGTGAGACTGTGGAACCGCACCTGCGACAGCCAGCGTCGGCTTGTTTGGATAGATGCAAGCTGCAGCTGCAGTTTCTTACTTCTTTATCTCAATTTGTATGCACTGAACAAACAAAACCTTTAAAACGTGAAAGACATAGATTTCCCATTGCTGAACGCGGTAGCGCGTTTCAATGTGCACCGAAACAATTTTTTTGGGAGAAATTTTCGCTCTGCACGCAGAAGTCTCGAAGGTGGGAAGAGTTGTAAAAATTTCCGTAAATATTTTTATTCCCGTTTTACGCTGTACGGGCACAGGCGCGAGTTACGTCAAAGTTAGCAGTTTAATAAACATTAAGCATGACGGACTCGTTCCGATCCAGCGAACAGCAGAGACGAGCGTCAAAGATTGTCAGTATAGCACTAATGAGCTTTTCAAGCCCAATTAAGACGGTGAAAAGCTACATATTCATTAATAACATCGTTAGTTTCGGAAAAAATAAAGTTCTGTAGTGTTAATATTATGCGATGCATTGGTATGTCCAAAAATCTTTAATCGTTTAAATGTCACCCGCGTCTGAACAACGCCAACGAACGCTTGACGCACACTGTGAGGCTGAGCCTGAATCTGCTTGCGCCAAATCGATCTTTTCAATTATTTTCTCACGCCTAATGCCTAATGCAAAACCTAACGCAAATCGTTTCTAAGAAATCAACCACGCCTGCAATCGATCTTGTGTCCTCCGAAGCTCAAACAAGACCTGCATGGTGCTGTTTCGCATCAGTTAGTTTGTCGACGTTGCGGTTGTGTGTTAAGTTTTGCTTTACTATATTTTTAACCTCAGCGAAGTCGTCGTTCCAGAGTCGGTGAATGCGATGCGCCGTACAAAGCAATCTCTGGACAACCTCGACGTTCTTTGCCGGTTCGATTTTTCCCGAGTTTGTTTTTAAATTATTAAACTCACAATCGTTCCACAGCGCTCTGTTCAACAACACTGCCTAACTCTTGGTCATTATCATTAGATATTTTTCTGTCTCTCAGACAGATACTTGGGCATGGCGCGACGGTTTGCGAAAGGTACTATTGTGCACTCACACCAGTTCAGGATACAAAATGCTCAGGTTCAGCCTTACTTCATGTCGACAACACTATAAATACAACGTGTCAGAATATCCGCGAAGCTCTCACACCAGATGAACCGACCACAGCTCATTATAAGCTCAAAATGCTAAATGTCAATAGCCGGAGCTGTCGCGTGCCAGATTAAGCCTGTACTAAAATGTTACAAGGGATCATCGTCGCGAAAACTCGTCATCTGCAAGTTGTCCATTGAGTGAGCTTTGTGTTTTTGCGTAAGTTGTACCCGCAGCAGTGCGTCTATCAGACTAAAAATCCTTGACAAGCCGTCACTTAAAGCGCGTCTGGAGGNTTGCAAAACACTCAAGGGCTTCTCTGATGTTGCCGCTGATGCATGCGTAGCACGCTCCAACGTGCCACAAGTTTGGCTGTACAACATTAGTTCCATTTCGTCGCATACATTTCAGAATTCACATCAAAACAAGCTCAAGTACAAGAAAGTCAAGACTTTTTTAAAGCAGGGCTTTTCGAAATGCTGCCCACATGTAGTTCAGAACGACAATCGGTTTTTCTAAACGTTCTCGGCAACAGATTCAGCGGAGAGTTGCAGAGGCCGTGCCAGACAGACGCGAATTTCCGTTTTTTTTTCAGAAACACTCTCAAGTCGCAATGTTTTAAACTTGCAAGACGCACTGATCACTTTTGCGCCAAATTAAAAAGTTTGTTCCACGTGGTACTGAACGGATAAACTGCTTTTATTCCTTGAATTTGATTTATGTAATTATGAAGTGCGAATTTAGACAAATTGATCTTATTTCCCATTGTTGCCTTCATATAAGCGTCCGTTCTAATATCACCAATTTTTAAAAACTTGTTTAAATAACGAAGCGTTTCAGATGTTTAAATACATCTTATCGAAGTTCTATATAAGCAGGAGTTAAATAAATTGAAAAACAAAAGACAGCAGCTCGGTGGCTGACTTATAGTTTTCGGTTGTTATTCACAATTACCGGTACGTATGTTATAGACCAGGGATGGCCAAACCTGCTGCATGTATGAGCCGCATATCGTAAAACCCAAGTTACAAAGATCCGCAACATAAAAATCTAAAAACACGAATTTATTTGCAATCTACGTTTATGTGAATTCTTTTGGAACTACTTGAAAAAGTAATACTGCACGCCACACCAGCTATCACAGTACCATTTTACAAATTTCTACACTTTGCAATGGAAATAATTTTTTTTCAGAAAACTCAAACAGCCGCATGGAAAGATCAAAGAGCCGCATGCGTTCTCGCGAGCCGCAGTTTGGTCACCCCTGCTAAAGACTTTTAATGCCGACGCCATGTGCTAAGAATAGGTTTTAAGCTGTTCACATTTCAGTTTGATAAAGTTGTTAAGGTTGAAACCTCCCAGGAAAACTATTGCAATCTGTAAGATGCATTTGAATTTTTGATCGCTGATGCTGCAAAGCTTTGCACTATAGCAGGGCTTCTCAACTGGGGTCCATGGACCCCTGAGGGTCCATGGCGACCAATTGAAGGGGCCAACATGATTTTCTTATGAAGTAATAGTTTCGTTGCTGACCAGCGATAAAGTCGATGATGTCTGAAGAACCCATATGAACAATGACCATTTTAGTTATCTACTGGGGTCCACAGAGTTATCTGAAAAGGCATGGTGGTCCACGGACGAAAATGAGTTGAGAAGCCCTGCACTGTAGAATAAACAAATCTGTGTTAATCCGAATTCAACCATATCTACGGTAAATGCTTGATGAGAGCTGCATTCTTCAAGCATGAGATGTCCAGTGGGTTATTTAAATTCACGAAAGTCTTGGATTACTTCACATTCTCTTGTAATCCATCCAGTAGCGCTCTTTGTTTGCATTTTACATCCCACTGCATTTTCGGTGATGCCGTATGTTTTGACTGCCATGCAATGGCTGCAGACTACCTTCAAGCGTTTTGCTGAAAAATATTCTGCACGCAAATACCTGTGCTTTAACACAGACGCTTCTGTGATGAAAACACATCACGGAAAACTGCGCTCACAGTCGGTGGCACACAGAGATCAAAGCAGCAAGCCTAAAGGAGCCTCAATTTTGTTTGAAAATTCATAGGCCAATGTATGTGCTTTTTGGCTGGGAAAATCCAGACACACAAGATTTCTCAATGCACCTGACTTTTGTACTTTGTATGCTGCTAATTGGTGACAGCTAAATACCGAGAGCATAAGTCCAGGCGAAGTGGCTGGAGTGTGGTATCTATCGTGACTCACCGACAATTTTGAAATTCTAAAATTAAAAGTTTCAGAAGTGAACTCTTCACTTGATTATCTTCAGACAAAGCTGATGGAAATGCTCGCAGCAATGAGAGTTTAAGATGTGCTCCTCATCACGCAAGTGTTTCGAAGAGCAGTCAGACACCTCTTAATCTTAACCTACAACAAATTTAACCTCAAGGTTTCATTCAACTTTGTCTGACATAGTTGGGGTTGGGGAGCGTCCACTTTCAAAGCATGCAAAACAGAGGGTATCAAAAAGCGAAAGAGAAGGTTGTCAGCAGAGGGTATCAAAAAGCGAAAGAGAAGAAACACCGTTGTGCCCGTCTTTCACAAGATTTAAAACACAACTTTTTATTAGTTGTGAGGATGCATATGTTGCAAAGCCACTGCTACTACAGAAGCACCACGACAGTGTGTAATTCGATCCTGTAACACCTGGTGATGATACTGTGCACATCTGTCCACGGCCTTTGGCTAATCATGGAAACTACTAATGCTTGTAACCTTGTAGTATCGATAACGTTTTTGAAGGACGGTGATGCAGAGGTTTAGCGCTACGTGATCATCACGAAGACTTCACAGTAAATTGTGGAGTGCGGTTTATTAAAGCTGTCGGTTCGCTACGAGTTCGACGAAAAAGTGAACTAAGGTGACTCGTGTCACGTGTACGATGTGAAATACTATAGCCGCATCGGTTGTATACCGTATCATTTTTCAAGCAGAAATCACTTTCATCATTCAAGCTGGCGCAGTACGTGGTGTACGTAGGCAGTTGCGTTTGCGAACATATGGCGTGACCATCACGCCCACCCCGACTTCATTTACGGTTTACTACAGGTTACCCGAAGCGATATCCCTCAGCTAACTTACTATTTATCAACTTAACGTGCCAAGCAGTGTAGGGAAATATTCGCACTGTTTAAATTACCGGATGCCTTCGCTCTAGACGTTCATCGGATGCCTTTGTTCACTATTTGTACGTGTTCGATTTTACTAAGAGTCAAAAAGTTTCGTATTGATGACTTAGGTTGCAAGGCTTTCTGCTTGCACGTAAATCATCCCTTTGTAAGCCTGCTACTAAAACGCCATCAGGGTTTCCACAGTGGCTGAGTCATGGAGACCAGAGGGCAAGACTTATTCCGATACTCAAAATCTTGTTCTCGACATTTTCGGGGCAAGCTTGGCGTGTTAGGTAACTGTCATGCAAATAAAAACTGCTTCGTCTTGATTTTTCAAGTCACCCAAACTAATGAAATAAGTAAAGTCTTCATGTTTGTAAACTTTCCCATCGTCGGTTCACTTTTTCCCTGATCTGAACCCGAGCATTTTTCAAAAAATAGATTGATCTTCTGCTTGGCTTGTACATTTTTGGGCAGGTTTTTGTTGTTGTTTTTGTCTCAGTGAAATTCGTTGGTCCCCTCGCTTCTAAACTACACCGCTGATGTGAAGCAAGATCTTTAAAGCAAGCAAGAACTTGGGAAAACAAGGTCAAGCTATATGTTCTGGGTTCACATAGGCATACTGGACGGGAAATTAGTGAACGGCCGTCCCCCTTTAGAGGTACAAATTTCGTCAAAATCAGGCGAATCAGGACAGTGTTTTGTTATTTGTCATGGCAAAAAATTGTTTTGAAAGCACAAAGAAAAAATCAGGACATTCAACGAAATAACACTTGCAAATGAATCGTGTAAATTCTCTGAACAATGCAGATCCGTGTAAAACGTGGTGACGTTACTGAAAAAATTGATGATCATTGTTTCAATTTCCGATTTATTTTTTGGGACAAATATCGTCTTAGGTCTGTAGATGATAGTATATTTTCTAAGAATAAGAGTGTTAATCACACCCAGCCGTTAGGTGGTGATCGACAACATGCACGAAGAAGGCGTTGCATCGAGCGTGACATAATTCATTTTAGATAGTGCTGCCAATAATATACATCCTCCTCTTACAAGAAAAATACCTATATCGGGATAAAAATTGCCAAAACGCCTTTTTTCCCTATGCTATTCCTCGTGACCAATATTTATGGGACGTTCTGCAACTGCAGCAGTGTGCTATTTGGAGCACCTTGTTAGGACGGTTCTGTAGACGTGTTCTGACGTTGTTGCATTGGGAGTAGCGCTTTGAACGTCAATTAACGCGCTTTTTTCCAAAAAAATGATGCAGCGAGGTTTGCTGTCGCAAGGTGTCCTCTTTTAGTGTGGTGCAATAACTGTGGACCTGACCTCATGAACTTTCACGGCATTTCAGGCTTTGACATAAGTTTTAATCTCTCAGTCAAGTGTACGTCACCCGGACGGTAATCTTATAAAAATCAATGGTGCCTTTATTCTGGTCAGTTTCACCCTTTAGGTCGTTTCTATTGCTGAACCTATGCGTGAGATTGCTCTCACCATTTTTTAAAAAAGCATATGAATGCATTGTATCATACTCTGGTAACCAACAAGAGTGCATTCAAGTCTGAATCAGGTGTCGTCAGCATCCTGCATGTTGCAACATTTGCGGTTTCGGAGAGAACGTTGTTGTGAACGTGACATAAGAGCACTGTTTACTTTTGAAGAGATATTCAGTAAAATCGGAAAAATTCCCTATCACGTGCAATACTTGAAAGAGAAGTTAAACCTGCGATGTCACTAACAAGTAATCAATCTGTTCACTAAATACATGGTTATGGCGCATGGTCTGTGCCAGGCAGCACAAATACGTCAAATTTGCACGACGTTGGGTGGTTTCGTTACTAGCTAAAATTTTTTTGCCATGACTTAGAAACCATCTATTTATTTGCTTGGTGAGCGATAGCGCTACAGTATATCGACACTTTCAACATTACGGTTAACTTTGTGCTGACAAGTAGACAAGCTTCGGTGTCTTAACTTCCATATTAAGCGACGTTTAGCGAGGATTTTGCAGCGTCAAGCGAAACCAAATTCATGTAAGGATGTTTCCAAAAATAAACATTCGGCAAGCAAGCGCTAATGTTGTACACAAAGATTGCGAATGCTATGCGTTTAAATGAAGAGAAAGACTTTTTTCAACATTACACAATAGATTAAAAATAATAATTGAATAAAGTAGGATCACATAACAATTGAAAACATTCTACGTCAATATTTACGTCTATTCGCACCACCTGCAATTTCACCTGTCAACGCAGGTTTATTCTACACAAACATTATATCCCGGTAACGCAAAGCTAGTTTATCACATGAACGGATGAGTGAGCGTTTGTTACGAACTGCAGCTGGCTACAAATTGTTAGACAATACGCAATGCCCCGCGGTTTTGCTGCAGGGTCTTAATTTTTTCCAAATGTTATTAATGGAACAAGAAAAATAGGCAGTTCTCTGGTCGTTGAAATGCTATTATACTGAAATTCGTATCACAAGAAGCAAGGTTTTTCAAAATCCAAAATAATTTTAGCAATCCTGTTTTATGTCATTCAACACGAAAAGCGATGACACTTAGTTCTGACCCTAATTTAGGGCTGTGTAGTGCAGTGATAAAAATGAGATGGAACGCTCTGTTAGAAGAATACAGCCAAAATAACTGAAGTTTTTTGTTGAGACTTCAACAAAAACAGATGACACAAATGACGATATTAAGGTTCTTCCTTAAAAAGTAAAGAAAGTGTTCGTCTTGCTAAGAAGGTGGGGTAGTGCCCTGACTCCAGTTTTGAGTGGTTACAATATTTCTGTCTATAGATACGATAAAGGTTTCCATTAATTTGCAGCTTACTATCAACTAACATCGGGGAGAAACGTTTTACACCACTTTCAAAATACTGTATTTCAAAACGTTATTTGTTATGTACAGACGTGGAAACTGCCATTGAAAGCACAAAATGCGCTGTTCGAGAGACGATAGTGGACATAAGAGAAGTTTACCCTACTTTGCCTCCGGAAGTCAAACTCATGCCTTCTTGCGTGCTGCTTCAAAGATGTTCTGGATGCTGTTCAAACGACATACACAAATGCATGCCAACAGAAATCTATAAAACGCAAATAGAGGTATGTAGAATGCTCCGTAAATTTATTTTACTTCGAAGTTCCCTAAAACAAGTTGAGCAGTAGAGTGTTGGTCACAACGGCTGACAATAGACTATGTGTTATTTTACTGCTTGAAATGGAACAGTTGAGAACCAAACGGTTATGATTGTTTCTTACAGATATCTCGTCAAATGTTGAATTCAGCACCCGAATATTTCTCTTTAAATTTCACTCACCATGCTCAGTGTGCATGTCAAAGGTAGGAGGGAGCATATTTTTACCTTTCAAAATTCTAAATTCCTAGTTCTTCAGTTTGTTCTGTCAAGAATGTAGAAACAAAGGTAAATATTCTCCAGTTGATGCGTTGCACTTGTAAGAGATGCTGCTTAATGGTTTTCGGCATTAGAACCAGTCAGTTGCACGTAGTCGTGTATACTAAGTAGCTTTGAGCTTAAGTTGATAGAAAATCCCAACCGCAGGCGCCTGAACGCCGCACAAATTTTCTTTTAACATCCGTCCACAACGCAAACTGTAGCTTTCTAATATTTTTGACTCTTGTTCAGCCCAATCAACCCGACTTGCATACCAACTATATGCAGTGAACAAGAGAAATGGAACTCTGATCAATGTCGATGTGAACCACGCTGCGAACCCGATGCGTGCGGCCCAGGCCAGGAGTGGAACAGTGCAAAATGCCGCTGCCAATGCAGACGGTGCCACCCGGAGCACAGAATACATCTGCGGTTCAGCCAAGACAGCGATTCCTGCATTTGCGCGTGCAGATACGAGAAACGCAACAGGATAGCGTGTAAGAGAAGACGCACAGGATTCGACGCTTCCACTTGCTCGTAAGTCAATATCAACCTCGCTTCAGAACTTGTGTGCGATTTCCGCGTTCTGAGGAAGTGAACGTCGTGCATTTCCTCATCGTCCTTGGTTTTTGCGAAAATGCGTGCACACACTTGGGTTTTGCAGGTTAACCACTGAGTAAACTGGCTAGACCGCCTTGTAAAGGGCTCACAGCCAACATGAGCCGATGCTTTCTTAAAAAACTAAGCGCAAAGACGGCTTTAGGCGTAATTTGAAAGTTTTTACTGCGACGAACGCCTTTGCATCACTGAAATGAAATAATTCGTTTTGGTGTACAGATGTTCCCGGCGACAATCGCAGCGCTACCACCGTCGACAGCATCGCTGACGAAAAAACTGAAGATGCTGGACGATCAGTCAAAACCCTGCGATCTACGTCTGGGCTTTTGACATGCTTGACGCATGAGTGAAGCATGACAGCGGGGTCGCGATTACCGCGTTTCACTGCGACGCTCGGCTAACCAGACCGTTTCTAGAGAACAATGACTGTTCGTAGCATCAGGCGGAATGTTAAAGCGGGAAAAATAAGCAACGAAACAACGGTACCAAGCTGTGAAGGTTTCAAGAGACACCACTTGAGATTTGAATTGCTGCTTGTTGAGGCCAGATGTCTTCAAGCCCATACTAGGACGTCTAACAAGTTCCCAAAAACCCGGTGAAAATTGGCAAACACCTGTGGGTTGTTTTATTTGAAGTGGTCAAGCCATCAGTAATTCGCATGTCCGTCAGAAAAAAGCAGCAAAAACCCCACTGCAAAAAAAACTTCAAAAATAAGAGTTTTTGTGTTTGTTTTACCGCGGTTCTGTCAGAAACGCCGTAAAACAATTAAAGACTTAATCTTCGAAGGCACGCAGGAGTGGTTGGAGTGTAATCAAAGAGAACTGCTGGATATTCACGCATATTTAGGGCATGTTTTTGTTTTGCGCACCAAAGTGGTTCCGAAAACAGTTTCTTAAATTGCTCTTGCACCATAACAGGAGGCTTGCAATGGAGCTTTTACACACAACAAGATTACAGAGTATCTCAATTTGCAGGAAGAATGGTTAAAACGAAGTTCAAACCTAACGCTTACGGACCAGTACCATAATGCTTTGATCTTGTACCTTTTCATAGCTAAACTTGCAACGTGATAACAGTTAGCTTGTATCAGCTCATGAAACTATTTTCTACAGGAGGCGATCTTCAAGATAGTAAGGAAATGAGACAACTGGTTTGGTTTTATACTTCGAAGTTTTCAAGTAATATTTGCATTGTGGCAGCCGTTTAAAATTGAAGTGCGTGCCTTTTTTCTTGTCATATTTGGTAGTTCTTGCTAGTGCCGTCAGCCCTGCTGCGTGTGCGTCGAGTGTTAAACAGGTGTTGCGTTGTGTCGAGACAAATGTGAGAAAACCATTTGAAAAGATAGACGTATTGAAACTAACAACCGCATTGTATCCGTCTCAATTGTTGTCGAAAGTCGACAAGATTACAGTGAAATACAGCAAGGAAAAAAGAACGGAGAAAGAACCGAAGTAGTAACCATTCTTCATCGTGTCCTTTATGTTCTTGTGCGTGAGTTGCTTCTTCACGTAGCTCTGAATGACTGCTGATGTGCTTCTGTCCGCAATGATTTTTCGAAAAAAACTGCAACGAACGTTGTGCACGTTCGCTCAGAACCTTAGATGGTACGCTCATTAGCTAAAGCTGCAAACCACAGGAGCAACGTGCGAACCCTCCATGTGCTTGTGCACCGCAACTGTGTGACACCTCTACACGAGTCCCAACTTCCCGCTTGCACCAATTCTGGCGACACGACATTGCCGTCGGTTACATCAAACTTCGTAGCGCTAAGTGGCTAACCGGTAATTAAAACCTGCAGTCGACTAAGACAATGGATCGGAAAGTACCGTCTTCGCGGTTACAATGGAAGGTTTGATGTTTAACAACGTTCGGTGCTCAACGCTACTTTTGACCAATGTGCTTCTATATGAGTGAATGTGGCGGCGAAACATTTTCTAGCTGCAGCCTTTATGGCAATTTCGCCGTGCCTTCACTGACCTGAAGTAATGCAAATGGTCTCGTCGATCTTGATGAAACATATTGTTTCTTGGAAGAAAAGAAGGTCGTAAGACAAAGTTGCAAAAAGCATTTTTGCATGAATGAAAAAACAGTGTTCAATCTACACGTTTGATGAATGACGCCTTTTTGTAAATCGCCATTGCAACTTTCCCGGTATTTCCTTTACCGAAGTTTAACACATTCGAACATGTGAAGACGCCGGTATGGACGTTTGTCACGATTTGCTTGCCCTAAAGTTCACCGGCTTATTTTTTAGTACCGATTCTATTTATTTTGCCTGCTCGTGCTAGTGCTTGCTATTTATTTAAAGTTCGAATATATTCATTATTTGTTCTCAAGCGACAATAGGTTTGTTGGTTCAAGATTGAACAGAATTGCTCAGATATAGAAATCTCGCCATCAGGATCGGAAAGTTGTAGAAAAGACTATAGGCTGTTTGAAACACCCTCTTTTATTAGTTCAATCTTCGGTGAAAACCAAATAAGCAATCAAAAACCAACTTCATTAGCTTCCCGATTGAGTGGTACAAACCCAAACGTTAAAGAATACCTAAATTATCTGGAATTTTATCAAATTATGAAGCGCTCCTGGACGGAGAATTTCTTCACGCTACACGAAAAACCAAATTTTTTCAGTCACGTGAACTGTTTAAGTCGTTTTGGTGCATTAAACAGAATTGTTCTGATTAAAGAATTCAGAAAATAATGCACTCTTATTAAACTCGCGACATGTAATTTGAAAAAGGGCTGCGTTCCTTCAAATCTAGCAATTTTTGTGGAAAGTTTTCTTTCTTCTGTTTCTGTCTTCCGTTTGTAGTTGCCGCCACAAGCACGTTTTCAGGCTTGGATCACTTTTGCAAAATTGTCAAGATTCTTAAAAGAGTAATTGTGTGGGCAGCGATCTACTTCTCCAAATGATCACCTGCATTATTGCTATGTCCGGTCTTTTACGAGCCGGAAACTTCTGACGTTGGGCGAAAACTCAATTGCTGTAATTGTTCCATTAATCTTGAAAATTGGAACATAATTCAGTAGAATCCAGTAGCTAATGAAAAGTTAAACCACAGCCTGTTGGTTAACGGCCTTAAAATATTTAGCATTGATTGACTCACACACAAAAAGTTGGCTGCTATGATCTGCTGCAAAAGTTCCTTTTGTCGTTCAAACTGCTGTTTCCATTGATTTTGTCAAGTTTGCCGCTGATACACTGGCTGCACAAAAGACAGCGAAGACCAAACCTTAAAATTTGAAGAGATTTTATTACAGGGTTTAAAGTATTTTTTTATTACAGAGGGTAAAGTTAAAAGGCTTTATTACAAAATGAAAAGTGCCAATAAGCGCTGTCGTATCTGCAAACGCAGTGACCACAGGCATATGGCACGAGAAGGCGGAAATTCCGCCTGTCTGTGTGAACTTTGTCAAAATCACGTAAATCATAGGGCAGTGCTTGTTGATTTTCAGGGCAAAAATCTGTGCTTTAGAAGCAAAAGAAACAAATCAGGGCAGTCAGTGTAGTGACAGCTGTCAAATGAAAGGTAAATTGGGGAAGAATGACGATGATCCTTAAATATGTGAGATGATAACGAGTTTTGATATTTCCGGTTTGCGCAATATACGTGTCTGATTGCAACTCAATTACGACTTTTTTCGAAATTTAGACCTGTCTCGAGACAGTGCTACCGTCACTGTTACCTTTCTATAAATGACACAACACGTGACAATTGCTCAAGATAGAGAATTTCGAACTTCTAAACGATTCTTATTGGCACCAGTACCGAAAATTTTCGAACAATGCGTCATTATGTCAGGACCCAATTCAGAGTGGATTTGTCTGTTTTGTGATACCAATCAACTTGATCCAATAAAAGCACAAACTGTTTCTGGTCTGCTGGTTCGCTTTTAAAAATGTAGTAATGCTCTCGTTTCAGCTGACTTCACACCATGATTTTACCATTTTCCTGTCATTTGCCTTGAATGTTACATAAAACCCTACTGCAAACTGGGTCTGTCTTGTTTCGAAATGCAACAATTGCGGAAAACCTTTTCAAAATGTTTAATTTACCACGAGTTGACTAAAACATATAAAAAAATGAGAAACTAAAACCAAAAACACATTCAATCGACATGGAATTTTGGCGCTCCTACAGACGACATTCTATAACACATTGTGACTACTTTACCTTCACTCAATTTTTATGTATGTGAGTCACTCTTTGGCTGACGGTCCTGTCTATAGACGGAATCGGAGAATGAGACACGGTCACGTTCACAGACGGGCCGGTGGCTACGTCAATCAGGATTATGGCAAGGTCAACTCAGCACGACGCCCCTGCGGTCAAGGTCGCCACGGCCATTCAGCTTTCGCACCTGGCGGCTTTCTTGCACTTCTCTACTAGTGCTGTGAGCTGATTTCTTTTCAAACTTCCAAAGTACCCAGTAATGTTCTTAACTTAGTCAAAGCAAATAACAAGTGCCCGTTAATTTTACCAAAGCAAAGTACAAGAGCACCGTAACTTCACCAAAGTAATGTGAGTATATATACGTGAAACCAGGTCTGAAGTTGAAGCGAGTCTTTGATTACTTCAGCATCATTATAGACAACTTTCCATGAATCATTTAATAAAAAAGTTTATAAATCTGTGTTTGTATGCATATGCAGATTACAAGTATAAAAATTTTCTGGTTGCATTCAAATAGAATTGAAACGCAGGACAGTGATGTTCACCTAACTCTTTGCCGTACCGTTATGAAACCATTGCTGAAACCGGAGCGATGGCTTACTTATTTTAAAGCAGTATAGACGACTTTTCGCTTGTCACTCAATAAAAAAATTCGTATCTCTGTGCTGGTATAATTATGCAGATAATAAATATGAAAATTTTGCTGGTTAGATTCAAATCCAGTTGGAACGCGAGAACATAATGCTCATGCAACTTTTTGCCTCACTGCTACACTGATAGCCAATAGCATGCCTGAAATACAAGCTATCCGCTGCTTCAATTTGAAACTCAGCACATTAGACAATTTTTCGCTAGTCACTCAATAAAAAATTTATATTTATGCATTAGTAGACTTCGAAAATACTGTATGTCATTTTTCTATTTGCTGCAATAGTCGTGAAAGACTTTCTCGTGTTAGATAAGAGACCAAAGACAGCTCAAAATAGTGGTATCTACATTACGTCATGTTGATGAACAATGCAGTTTGTTTGCATTTGCTCTTCTGTGGGTGTCTTTTCACCAAAGTCTCTTTTGACTCCAATGAATAATTTTTCGCAAAAAACACGCGATTTTTCTATATTTGTAATCTGCCCAAGTATACTAACACAGAAATATAATTTTGTGACTAGTAATCATAAATTGCGGCTCATTCATTTTGTTAGTATCTTTCCTTACCTGATCGCCTCAAAATACATTTTATAGGGCCGCGCTAGTGCAGTGGCGTACGCAGAAAATTTTCATGTCGGGGTTTCATTCAGTGCAATATGGCGGTCATTCGTATTTGGCGTGTGTTGTTTGTGACGTCACAATTTGACGTTATATTTATGTTTCCAATCCAACGTTTCGGTGAAGTTTTTTAACATATGCATATTCTTCTACACGCACTCCTCATATTTTATGTTTTATTGCACTGAATATAAACTATCAGTGCTGCAAGTTAGGATATCGGAGGGAAATACCCTCAACGCTGCGACACAGCAGTTCATAACTGCAAAAATATCAGGCTGCGCGTTAAAACAGGGAAGTAAAGCATATTCATCACTGCCTCAGAGCAATTTACAACTGCAAAATGAGGCTGCGCTAATGTCTTGTCGAATATGAGCAAATCGAGTATAGAAAGTGTGCGGCTGCACTGGCTGGAGTACACGAATCTTGCTAAATTACACAAGAATTGAGAATGCGCATAAAGTGCGCAAGAAAACTTTCGATTTTTTGTTATTTATGGAAGTCCAGCAAACTTGTAGTTTTCCTTTTTCCTGCTGAAACATTATCAAATGCATGAATGCTTCTATGTTAACAACTGCTGTTTTTGAGTTCGTGCAACAGTTCTATCATGCTAAAGAAATTGGTAATGTAGCCGATGCTCTGATCAGCCATAGCCGACAAAATAAAGACAATTGTTTTGGATAAGTGAACTATCGCGGAACACAATCTAAAACATGCGTATATTGGACGAAAGGTCTGCAAAACGTGGTAAGATGGTTTCTGGATACAGACGATAACCCAGATTCCCAGCAAAACCTAAGTATTGCTTTTTGGCCCATTTACAATGGTTCTTAAAATTTGCATGCAAATTCATCCGTGGAATTTGCATTAAGTCAACAAATTGCCAATAAAAAAGTATCCGAAAACAATTAATCCTCTTGCGCAGGTAATAAAGTTTTTGTAAAATATCAAGCTCAAGGGAGGTTTAACCCCAACCCCCCCCCTTGCGTACGCCCTTGCGCTAGTGTGAGAAACGTGTTGCAGGGTGCAGCTGACTTGGAAGCGTTTGTGGCGTTATAGGCACGTTGAAATGCAAGGAATATTTTTAATCAAACGTAAAACAAGAGATTTTGGCATTTTTATGATTGAGTATCACTCTTTTAGCAACGGTGGTCTTGNAGGCCCTAGTCAAGCGTGAATGAAAGCTGTCTAGAGGAAGTCTATTGCGAATGGCATGTTTGGCAGAGGTGTCTTCGTCCTTTAAGATGACTGCCAGACATTGAATGAAAATATCTGAACTGCACCCAGGTTCAATTAAAGCAACCATGTTGGTAACCGGAATGTGTGAGGTCGGTGTTGGCAGAAATTTACTGAGCAAGCAAGTATCCGTTTTGCAACGTAAAACGTAATCGAAGACTTGCACTAAGCCCGAGGAGCCCGAGTGCTGAAGTGGACACTGCTCTGTTTGGTATCTGACTAAGTTACGCCAGTGTTGTCCTGGCTGCTTAATGCCATTGTTGTTCTGGTTCATTGGACATTTACCGATAGCTACAGGAGGTTCGCCATACGTCACATTTAACCAGGACATTTCCGGTTTGAACGTCTTGCCCCCCTATAGTCTCATTCAGTCAGTGAAAATGTACCGGAATTTTTTTTTGATCATGTGTAAATTCAGCTCAGGGTTGTGGGGTCGGAGCCGGAGTCCAAGCAATTTTGGACGATTGGAGATGGAGCTAGAGCCGGAGCCTGAAATTTGAGTTCCGTCTCCAGAGTCCTGGTACAGCTGCAGGGTATATAGGCTAGGCTATTGTGTAGGTGTGTGCAACTTGCGGTCGGTAACGTGCTTTTGTGCGGCTCATGACGTGATTTTNTGCGGCAATTGACGAAGTAAAGTCTGTCGCATATTGAATTTAATATTGAGTTCCACCTTCTTCAAAAAAACTATATTTTCTCTTTAGTAGTAACCGATATCCAGTAAATGTTTTCACCATATTTGTACCTTCAAGTTAAGAAGCAAAAAAATGTACAGCTCTTTGCGTGAAACTCTTAATAGATATGGCCGAGAGCAGGGTCAGAACCAGGGGAGGGGCGATTGGGCCGATGTCCTCCCATAAAACCTACGAAAGTAACTTATTTCACCATATATTTTTTTTGTACAATTTTGTACAATTCGGAAAACAACATTCGCGATATATGACGATTTTGTTGTCCATTGTTTTGCCACAACAATGTTGTGACGTACATTTCATCTCTCTTACAGTAGCGAAGCCGTTATGAGACTTGACCACCAAACGATAGTGAAATTGCCCCCGTAACCTTGCTGGCTGGATCCGCCCCTGGCCGAGAGAGAGCGGCCGCGAACAGTAGCCAATGGTTTCGTGCGTCCCGCAGTCAAAAAGTATTTGCCCACCCCCGTTATAAGGATTATTTCCACCAATGAAAATGAATTCCTTTTTTGTTGAAGCGTACGATCTTTTTCTGGTGATTCGCTACATTCATTTCTGCTCCAAATGCAATGTCTTGCAGTATGCAGACTGATTGCATATAATAATGATTTCTTTTCAAATAGGTTAGCGATGAGTAAGGTTTCAATTAACCATAAGCTTATCCGTATGGGCGATGAACGGAAAGCATGTCCCCTGATAGAATTCTATTGCCCTGATTTCACTTACAGCAGCTGGCAGTTTTGCTTTTTCCTGACAAGGATAAGTCAAAGCCCATGGGCGTCCGCAGGGGAGGCAAAACGAGCATTTGATCCCCCCTGGAAATTGAGTCTAAGAAGGAAAATTTTCTGGAAAAGGTGAAATCAGCAGTTTAATTCTGATTAGTTGGGTTAATTCTTGCCATGACAGTTTATTTGCCGATATGACACTCACACTGCACAAGAGTCAGGTCCACTGCTTTAGTAACATGCAGTTATGAGCGTGTAGTTCACTAAATCCGCTTCTTTGCCTGCGGAGGCAGGTTGCGAAACTCACGAGCGGATTGTTCTACTATTGGCCTTTGTTGCGTAACAATAACATTGCAACAAATCTTCGAAGATGCACTTCAAGTCACGGTAGTATCAGTGTTGCCAACTGGTATATATATATATGCCAAATTTGAAAAATTTGGTATATTGTCAAAGTGCTTGGTATATAATTTTTTGATTTGGTATATATGAAAAATTTGGTAAATATTTGGTATACTTTTGTCAGAGGGTTAAGTTGAGATTTTAAACCAGTTTATTTGGTTTATTACAAAGTGAAAACAGAGAAACCGATTGTGGTGTTGAAGCTATATAAAAAAGTTTAGCGATTTTGCTTAACGTGGGAGTAAGCATGCACTTTGAGTAAGTGGAAAGCGAAATTGGAAGAGATTTGAGATGTTCTTGAAAAGCTGAACTTAGCTGTAGGTATGCGCTTTAGACAGACAATGCATTCAAATGTGGGAAAGCTGCGTACGAGAGTGGCAGAAGATTTAGCAAAGAGTGGTTGATAGAGCTGGAGTGACTTGCAAAGAAGTACTCAGCTGGTGCTGTGTATCCCTTCTGCTAACTGTGCAAAAAGATAATTGCCAGCTATTACTAAGCATAATAACATTCTGGACCACAAAACAAATGAAAATGCACTGTGTTGGAAGGATGAATTTTCTAGTGGCTAATCAATCTGTCACTGCTAAATTAAGAAAGTAGAAATTGAGCTTGCAGCATCTCTATGATGGCACTACACAACGCAACTGTTGATCATCTACATGAAACAATAAAAAGGCATTGAAAAATGGCATAAAATAATATGTTTTTGTTATAGATATAAATTTGGTATACATTTGGTATATTTTTAGATTAGATTTGGTATATTCTTTGTAAGAAAAGTTGGCAACACTGGGTAGTATGCGTTTTGCCGCATGTAACTACTGAACGCAGGTATCTTGGCAGGTAATACAGTGAGACAGTGACTGCTGATAGCGGTAAGCCACGTAAGTAGGCGAATTGCAACTTGCCGACATATTTTGTGTGGCTCTTCTGGACTAGATGAATAGCAATATCTCAGATTGATAGAGAGTTGTTGCCTCATAATTAACGTTTGTTTCATTCATCAATGTGTTTGCACAAGTGCGTGAAGTCAGTCACCAGCAGTGTCCCTGGAAGAACATTTTACATTGAGCAAATGTTTGTTTCAGTGCGCATGCAATTTTTCACAAACCATGTTTCACAAACCATGTAGACACACAACCAGTGAAACTATCGAAAGGGCTGTGCGATGTATATACGATATCAAATTTGAATGTTGCAAGTGCGCAAGAATGAGATCTCACTTCGCAACTGCTCTGGTGGTTCTGGGCGATTGCGCAGCTTAGAGGGAACACTGGTCACCAGAGAGTCTACGCTATTTGGTAACAACGGCAGTGAACCTAAATCGCAAGTTAGGCTACTTAAGCTCCCAGAAGAAAATTAAAAATTTCTGAAAGATACATATCGTCGAAAGCATTCTTTCATTTTCCCAATGTCAGAATGAGAACGAATGTTTTTTGCGAAGAGGCAATTGCAGACGACAAAGTGGAGGAATACTAAAATAAATTTAAGACTACTGGAGAAGTTCCGAGCCAAATTTGACCATTTCCAAGAGTTGACCATTTGCAAGAGTCAAAACCATGCTTTGCATTCCTTGCAAATCCATTCAATGTTAATGTATCGGTGATGGCTGTCCAGTTCGCTAACCGTTTGTTGCAAACGTGTCTGCTGTAGAGATAAAACTGACCGAAATGCAAGAAAATCTGACTAAAAAAAAAACTAAAAACTTTAGTCAATGCCACTCTACACTTAATTTCGGGCGACAGGCTCAAGAAAGTAAATACCCAGAATTTAAAACACCAGTGTATAAATATAACTCATTTCTGTGTATAGCACAACATATTGCTGTGATGTTTTCTCTGCAATGAAGTTCGTAAAATCAAACTATCGTGCAACCCTGCAAAATGAACACTTGGGAGAATTAATTTGCACATCTTTAACAACGTACTGTTCAGATTTTCGCGGACTAGAAAATCATTCAAAAACTTAATACTAACAATTACTGTACATCAATTAATGTAAAACTTGCATTCTTTACCATATTAGTATTGACACTACAAACTGGTTTTGCGGCTCGCTGTTTCTTTTGGATTTCTGCAAATGACTTTTCTGTTGGACAAGTTTGCCCACCCCTGGCTTATACTATGCGTAAAGAAGCATGAGTGAAAAAGGAGCAACCAACGCTCCTCTAAAGGTGCGCAAATGCGTAGTACCGCCAGACTATTTCCGCAGTGAAATCTCATCTCGTGCACTTGCAACATCCAAATCATTGGAAAAGTACGAAAACAAGAAGATATTTGAATGAAATGTGTAGATGTTTCGTATTTTCATAGGATTTTACACTTGTTCTAAAAAATCACAAAGTTTATTATTCATTTCGAACTCCGCTAACTCAGTCTTAAAAACTCCATGCTCACTAAACCATTTGCTCACTTGTAAAGTTTTCTTACAAGGAAAACACTGTATGCAACTGTTGCCGCAACATTGGACATTTTCTTTTTGTGTACGTCCATTTGCGTTGCATTGCCAACAAACTGAAAAAGATAAACAAAATGTCGACTTTGCCCCCCCTGCAAAAATTTCTGCGGACGCCCATGACTCTAGGCCCATGCAGCCCCCGCGTCCGGATTTGCCACCTATGCCCCCATCTACAGTGGCTGGTGCAACTGGAAATGAAGCAATAACTTGCAGCTACAGTAATTTTTGGACAAGGTCCAAATCGAAGCCTAAATAAGAAACTGTTAGACAAATGAAAATTACGTAGGCCTACCAGTATTTTCAGAGTGATTCAATAAAATGAGAAAATGATAACTGTTTTTTTCAGAAGGAAATGAGTTATAGGCAAATCATTTCTAGGCGTTTGTATGTTCGTTAGGGACTTGCTCATTCGCTAGCCGAGCACTTTTAAACCCAGGTGAATAAACTAAATAACGCAAATATTAATTATTTAAAGATTCCTAAAAAGCATCGCGTGCCTCACAAAACGCTCTCCTGGGCCACATGCGGCCCGCGTGTGAGACCCCTCATCCAACACAACGAAACAGGAAAAATAAGATCACACATCACTCTTCAGCAAGTTAGCCAAACAGACCAGTCACAACCTGTTAATATTCGTGGAGGGCTATGCTGGCTGACTGAATGCCTAACCGGAACATTTCGATTGACTACCCGAGACGCCGGGACAAAGCCTTTAAACCGGGACTGTCCCGGCTAAAACGGGTCGTATGGTATGCCCATTTAATGACATTTCAGAGGTGCAACGCTCCCTTCCAAACCCAAGGTATGAAGAGTTTTCTGGCCTCTTGCGGTGTTTTAAAGTGCGGGTGCGTTTACAACCCAGCGTGAGTTACCCCTGGGCAGGGAAGGGCGTAACCTTGCAAAACTTCAAGTGAAGAGTCACCTTGCAAAACTTCAGGTCTCCAGCAAAGAAGCGAAAGATAGATCATAAAAATCTGATACACAGTAAACCAAAACAGCTTCACTTTAACGTGGCGTAAAATGAATGTGATCTCAAATGAATGTGGTCTCAAATGAATGTGGTCTCAAATGAACGTGGTCTCATATGAAAAAGTCTCAGATGAATGTGGTCTGAAAAGAATGTGGTTTCAAATGAATGTGGTCTCAAATGAAAAAGTCTCATGTGAATGCCCCAAACTCTCGGGGATTTCATATGGACTGCATATGCTCTTCAAGCAGAACCCCTTTTACACAGTTGTCCACACTACTGTATAGTATGAGAAGCTTCATTCTCTGACAGTGAAAAAAATTATCATTTGGTTGCATTTATGCTCTTATTTGATACAGTCTTTTCAGAACTTTTTGAAACAAATTTTAACCAACAGTTTATTTACGTTACCGAGGTTAGTTTCAAGGTTTTCCTTATTTGCATATTAGAAACATCACTGCATTGGGTAAGCACTCTGCTTTCAAAGAGGCCCTTTGAAAGCAGAGCACTTACACATTACAGTGGCGGTTGGGGACACCTTTGAAAGCAGAGTACCTACACATTTGAGTTACTGTTGCGGCCCATTGAAAGCATGGTACCTGCACATTACAGCTGCTGTTGAGGACCCCTTTGGAAGCAGAGTACTTACGTATTGCAGTTGCTGCTGAGGAGGCCTTTTGAAAGTAGCGTAGTTACACATTACAGTTGCTGTTGGGGAGCCCTTCAAAAGCAGAGTACTTACTCATTACTGTGGGCGTCCGCAGAAATTTTTCCAAGAGAGGGAAACGTCGACATTTTGCTTGCCATTTTCAAGTAGCTGACGATGCAGTGTAAATGGACATTCACAAAATTATTTTACTCTTTCTACACCACAAAGAAAATGCCTCGTGTTACACTAACAATAAAAAATGCGCTTTGTTGGCAGCAATAATCAGGCATATTACGATATTTTACACAGTAGGCTATCTGTAGATTTTCAACGCAAGGTACTTCTTTTGAAGTAAGCATTGCCATGATCTTTTAAAGAAAGAAGTATAACCATGGTCTTCAACGAAATTACAAATTATGACTCTATTTTACCTAGCAAGTACGGCCGCACCCAGTTGATATTTTCGGGGGGAGCAAAATGATTGTAGCTTGATGTTGTACCTAACAACTAAACATGTTTTTGGAATTTTTCGGAGAAGGGAATTTGCTCGGTTGCTCTCCCCCTGGTTGCGGCATCTCAGTATCTCAGTCCCGTCTACACTATATATCAATGGAGTATGTATCAAATTTCTAATGTCAATCCCCCATGCACAAACGCAAAGCCTCCATTGAAAACTTTCTGGCCACAGTTCTGCGGCATCTGCTAGCAAGACATGTCAGCGTCACTTAGAAACAAGAGCAGCAAACGTCTGGGATCTCGTCCAAAACGATCAATAACCGGTTGCTTGTCTTTGCTAATTTTTTCAGGGTGAATGCTCATCCTACATAAACCAGACAAGTAGACCTGTCGGCTGACAGGACCACGGACAACTTACTAGAATTAGAACACCACGCAGGCTTTACAAAATTAAACAGATGAATCATGAAAACTTGATACAGCAAATATTGCTTTGCACTCAGTATTCACTCAGATGTCAGATCTAAACTTAGATAAGGACGTATTCTGACAAGCCACATAGTTTTATGCTACGTGAAAAGAAGCCTGCATAAGTGTAGTTTGACACTCAGGCACATTTGTCACATTCGCACTCACAATGGACTTTTCAAACTTGTGGAAGCATTGCTGCGGATTCGATTCATTCGTGCTTCTTTCCACACAATATAAATGTACGTGGCTTACCGCTATCAGCAGTCACTGTCTCGCTGCATTACCTGACAAGATACCTGCGTTCAACAATCACATGCAACAAAACGCCTGCTACCATAACATGAAGCAGTGGTGTAGGAGACGAGGGTGCAAACGCACCCCCAAATGTTTTGATTTGTCGAAAATCAGGGCAAAATCCATTAAAATCTGGGTAAAATCCCTGGGCAAATATCATGAAAATTCAGGCAAAATACCTGAAAATCTGGACAAATTCCCTGAAAATCCGGGCAAAAATAGCGTCCAACGTTGTTTGACTTCAAAAAATGGCGCCCAATGTTTACAGAAAAACACACGAAGACCTCTTTTTCTGGGGAGGTCACATCAAAAAGAGGTCTTTGTGATATTTGTGAGAGAAAATTTGCAGGCAAAAGTCGTAAAAAAACTTTTCGGGCAAATTTGGGAAAATTCGGTCAAAAATCCTTCGCACCTCCAAAAATTTGTCTGCTTATACACATATGGCATGAAGTGAACCTTTGCAGATTTTTTGCCATGTTCGTGTTACGCAATAAAGACCAACAATAGAACAAGCCGATCGCAAATCTCGCAACCTGCCTCTACAGGCAAAGGAGGAGACATGAGTGAACTGCAAGCCGCATGACACCGTAAGTGTGAACCCGGCTCTTGTGCAGTGTGAATATCACCCCGGCAAATAAACTGCCACTGCAAAAATTAAAACGATTAGTCGGAATTGAGCTGCTGACTTTAGGTTTTCCAGAAATTTTTGGTTCCTAATATCAATATCCAGTGAGGGAAATGCCCGTTTTGCAGTGGCGGATTAAGATTGTATGAGGCCCCTGGCTGAAACTTAAAAAGGGACCCTTTCTCTATATAAATATCTGTAAAACTGTCGTTAATAGGGCAAAAACACTAAATTGGGGCCCCCTAAACAGTGGGGGATCCTGGCTGTAGCCCAGTCAGCACCCCGTTAATCCGCCACTGCCGTTTTGACCCCCCGGTGGACGCCCATGCGCATTACAATGGTGTTGGAGGCCCCTTTCAAAGCAGAGTACCTACACATTGCAGTTGCTGTTGGGGGCCCTTTGGAAACAGAGTAGCCTACTTATTTGTGATCTGCTTTGGTATATTTTGTATGGGTGGATAATAAGTAGGCCTATTTAACCAAAAATGAGAAAATTTCTGCGTGCAACACCTCGAAGGAGGGCCTAAAAAAGGGGGTGCCCGAAGCAAGTGTCTAGCTCGCCTTCTCTTAAACACACCACTGTTTGGTATTTTCCACGTTTTCAGAAAAAAAAGTAATTTCTGCGGAATGTTGGGTTTTGACATGGGCGTTCGCAGAAATTTTTCCAGGGGAGGGGGTAAAGTCGACATTTTGCTTATCTTTTTCAGTTTGTTGGCGATGCAACGCAAATGGACGTAGACAAAAAAGAAAACGTCCAATGCTACGGCAACAGTTGCATACAGTGTTTTCCTTGTAAGAAAACTTTACAAGTGAGCAAATGGTTTAGTGAGCATGGAGTTTTTAAGACTGAGTTAGCGGAGTGTGAAAAGAATAATGAACTTCGTGGCTTTTTAGAATAAGTGTAAAATCCTATGAAAATACGAAAAATCTACACATTTAATTCAAATAGCTTCTTGTTTTCGTACTTTTCCAATGATTTGGAATGCTGCAAGTGCGCGAGATGAGATTGCAAACTTGTTCAATAGAAGAGTCATTTGCAGAAAACCTAAAAACCAGCGAGCCGCAAAACCAGTTTGTAGTGTCAATACAAATATGGTAAAGAATGCAAGTTTTACATTAATTGATGTAC
>JGI24021J15306_10000101_pt1 | contig 41962 bp, 27 predicted proteins | sample Ectturendosymbi1_FD_15306 | JGI IMG/M metagenome (IMG submission 15306)
CCCCCCGTTCGCCCCCCCCCCTCTGCACGCCACTGTGCAGGCAGAATGCAGGAAAATGATAGAAATGGACAGGACGACAGTGACATTGCAGAGACTAGCGAACCTTCCACAATCACACGAGCTGCAATGAACAGACACATTTAATCGTGAGCGGTCTATAGCAAGGGACCAGCGAATCAACAGGGAGGTCAACTCGCAGCCAGCCTTAGTGGTCCAGAAGGTAGTGAGAAATTTTTTCAAGAGTTCTGGTGAGCTAGAAAATGTTTGTTGCAAACCGAAGAAAATGTAGCACGCAAGAAATTATTAGTTGTGTTATTGTGTTCATACAGGCAATACTATCGTAGAAAAGCAAACACCATCAAATTGTACGGAAATATTTTCACTTCAGAAATTGATATACTACATGTAAAATTGGAATTTTACTAAGTGCATCATTTTTTTAGAGTTTGATGAAAACGCCTCCGTTTACATTAAACACTGCAGTTATCGTTTTCGATTTAAAGTAGGTTAGTTTGCTAATGCTTAGCATAGGGCTATAGACGATGGTCACAAAGCGTACGTTTATACGCTGGTTTGAAACATTTTCAAATCAAACATTGTGGGAGATTTATGAAATTGCCAAGAAAATAACATGAAAAATAAATGCATTGTCAAAAATACGTCCTTTTGAATAATTTTATTCGAGAATTCAGTGCCATTAAATATGCGCTTACAAATGCAGCTTAGATCTGCCACGGTTGAAAAAATTGCCGGTATTTTTACAAAACGTGTCTGGCAACCCTAGTCATGGCGTGTGTTTTAAACTACAGTCCGCGTAGTGTCTCTAATTTCAAAAGCTTTAGCATGTGTTTGAAACTCCAGAATTAATGCTTTAGTACTTATTCATTTCACCTGTAAGTTTTGCTAACAATTTACAGGACTGAAGATGTGTGATTCACGCGAAATCGATTTCCTGGTAAAATGTTTTGTGAGCAGATTTGGCTGTTTTGCCCTTGTGGTACTTTCTGACTGAGTTAACACAAGATGTTTACAAAATATAAAGTCTAAATTCATAGTATTATGTCATAATTCACAAAATGATATATTTGGAAAAGATAGAACAGATTCTTCCTGATGTAAACCAATAAGAGCTATACGCAACTAAAATGTCTCTAGTTTGGCAATGCAATACTGGATTTTCAACTATTATTTTTGTACGGTCTTATCAGTTAGCATTCATTCTATCCCTAATATTTCTAGGATTTAATCACGAAAGTAATTCCGGACTTGGGAAACATTTCAAAATATCTGAAGATTTCGTTGAAAAGTGAGATATCTGCTTCAAGCAACACAGTTGATATCAGACAGATCATCCAAGCACAGTTCGACCAAGAAAAAATACTCGGTAAGCACTGTTTTACTTAACCAGTTTTCCAGTATTGTTTAAGCTATGAAAAATTGAGACTTCAAATGCACTCCTTCAGATAGGCAAATGTACCCCTGGGGGTACATGTACTCCACGTTGGGAACCGCTGTTTTAGAGCGTCAGTATCGTCATTTTCGGCTTAACGCTTTTCCATTTTCCCTAGTAACAGTGGGAGATGGTACCTTATAATTGGATTAGCCTACTAGGGGCATCGCATCAGCTAAATCCGACTCTGGTATACTGAAGAATTTAAGTGTAAAAGATAACAGAGCTATGTTGATTCCAGAAATGAGTCAAAACCATTCTTTGACGAAGTTTGTTCTATTCGGAGTGGTTCATAGGATGACATTCTTTCTGCTTTGGTGCTTCAATTGCCACGTTGTATCGTCTACTCGCATTATTTCTGCTGTGTAGCGAACCACCTGGTATGCTGTAGCTCGTGCGACATGAAAGAGGGGGCGAGGGGCAAAGGTGAAAAGCGAGGACAATCTACAAGGAGATAGCAGTTTTAATGATTTGCAAAATATGCTATTTCTTGTCTCTTCCCTTGCCGAACTTGCAAAACATCAAGTGACGGTGCTCAGCCGGTTACGCGTTCTGTAAAACTTTCTGGGTCGAGTTAAATGTGAATAAAGTTTACATATCGCAAGCGACTTTTTTCATGGCGGTTGCTGCATACATCCAAAATTGTATTTAAAAATTTGCTCCCCTCTTGTGATTTTTGGCCCCCTTGCTGCCACATCCTGCCGACGGCCCTGCTTCGATGTAGTGCTTTAGTATGGAAAAGGCCCTCTGTACAAAACACATTCCGTAAGGCTTGCTCATTTTAAATTGTTCTTTGAATTTCTCTGTTTTGCCTGCTTGCACAGACTATCTGCTCGTCAATTACGAATTCAATTCATGTAGGGAATGCACCTCTATTTCTCAACAGAGAACTTATATGAGAATACCCACTTTCGACACACAAAATACCTGCGAAATTTCAAATACCGTGGTCTCTGGTACAGAGCAAGAGCACACTATATATTTTGAACTGCGCATTCACTTAGAATGGAAGGCAACACCCAGCGGCAGACAATTGAAAATGCACTCACCATCGACGATTAAGAAAAACAAAGGCCAACGTTTTTCAACTGTCAGACTCAGCCACTGCCAATTCATTGCCATTTGTTGCTCAGTTTTACATTGTCTATTGAGTCTGTAAATAAATTATTACTTGATAAATCAAAGAAAGTACCTGAAATTCAACTAGCACCTGAATGCAGTGGCAATTCTAAGGGGAAGCCTGGGTGGGCTATGGTCCCTCCAGATTTTTGCTTGGTCCCCTGTTTGCCTCCCCCCAGTTTTCTTCTTAATTTCCCGTTCAAGTTCGTTTGGTTGACATATACAGCAGATACTATCGATCAGAAATATTTTTAAGCGATAACTTAAAAACACTGTAGCCTGCATTCAATATTTCCCAAATGCATGATAAGCTGTAATGTTGTGTTTGACAGTCGGGTAACTAGAGTTGTTTATGATAACACACGACACACACCAGTACTGTAGTTGCTCGGATCCTGCGTGAGATTTAGTCAGACTACGGTCTGGTGTTGAAAAATTCATTTCGAAACTACGACACAGTCGCAGAAATGGGAAGATTGATCTTTCGTGCATTCTAGTTTGAGATGGAACTAGATTGTATTACTGTCAGCAGATCGTTGCTTGCCCCAGTGGCAAAAGGTTTGTGAAAGCATTAAGAAATGGTTTCAGTTGATTTATCCAAATTTGTCCTAGCTGTAGTATTGCGTTCTGCTGCCTTGTGCATATGACTTCGACACATCTTACGTAAGTGATTCGTGACTGCAGTTTTAACTGTACCCCCACATGTCCTGCAACTTCATAGAATTTTTTACGGGTTTTCTGTAATGATTCAGAAACATTTCTTTCGAATATTTCATTCATTGCCCAGGAGGTCAAATATTTCTATCAGAGAAACACTTGAAAGAATTAGCAAATCATATTCATTAGGTGAAAATTATTTAAAACGTGAAAAAACTTTGGCAAATAATTTGCTTCGGAAGGAGTCGAAGCTGCCCATATCGCTCAAAGAATTTTTTTCATTTATAGCTTCTTAACAACTGCATTTGATTGTTGCTGGTAGCTGCAACTCTTCCCGTCACCAAAGCTTCATGTGAGAGAAATTTTTCAAAAATGAAAGTAGTGTAAACATTTCCCAGAAATTCCATCACCAGTGAAAGATTAGGTAACACTGATCTACTTTCAGTTGAAAGGGTACGAGCTGAAAAAATAGATTTAAATGATTTCGTTGATGAATTTAACGGTCGACATGCTAATCGAAGCAATAAATTACACTGAGTTGATAATGATATAAATTTCTAACGTAGACTGTGCAGGGATCTGTGTGAGATTTACATTGCTCATTGTCTATTTGTCTGAATCTGTTTTGAGTTAGTGCGTGTTTTTCTCTTAAGGCAAGACAGTCGTGAAACAACCCCAGTGTTGGAAAGTTAGCTTTCGAGGATCAGTCAGAGGAAAATTTAGTGTGAATATTAAAATGAACGACTCTGTTGGGAATATTCTGCAAAGCAAGTTTTACGCCTGCTGTTACATCTTGCTATCAGGTACACGCCCTAAACGCCAATGCACACTTGCCTATCTGCGGCGCGGCTTTGCTACTTTAGGTGCAACTGGTGCAGAAACATCTCTGCTCTTAACTGCACACTACATTGAATAGTCCTCGCTCTATCCACGCTACAGATGGGCATTACACTCGCAACAATAATTGCATAATATTGTTATGGTTAAACACAACCACAAAATGTCCATAAGCTACGACAACCACAAAAACGGATTGATCAGAAGTCACCAATCCGTTGGCAGATGGCTTATTTTAATGTGTTTTGTAGTAAGAATATTTTGACGAAACTAGTTGGCTATCAACAGCCTGCTTGTCTCTGTGTCAAGATGGAATTCGTGGTTGGAACCATTTCGCTTTTATGTGAATTGTATTCACTTTCGTGGAGCTGTTTCCTTCGTGTGGGTTCGGCACAATTGTGTGCGGGAAATGGTTTTTCGTTTTACATGTGCAGTGCCGTGGAAGTTGCATGGTTAGCACAGAATATTCGAGACAGCAGTACACGTGTGTGATTGCATCTACAGTGGCGTTTAGGTGTCTCTAATGAATAATAAGGAGAGTTCATTTTTAACGATATTCACAAGCCTATGTTGGGTTTGATAGGGTAAATCATAGTAACTTATATCTTCAAAACAACGAAAAATCACCATGCAAGATAAGCATTTATGTTGGCTCCCTACTTTTTCCTTGACCCAGCAGTGGCCCCCCCACTCTTTTAATTCTAGAATCGCCACTGCCTGAATGCTGTTTGCTGTAGTGTTTTCCGGCCGATCATGCCCTGACTTTTAACCATTTGTCAAATTATTCGCTTCATACTGTACAGCTTATGACAAAGCTATGAAAAACAAGTTATGTTATTCATCCAAAAATGCCATGTCATCAAAACATCTCACACAACTGCGCACGATAGTGCTGCACAACTCGTAAACTCACCTTGATAATTTTGTTGGGTTAATGTTTGAAGCAGATTCCCATGTGGTTGTGTCTCAAACGCATTAAACACTGTTGCGTCAAACACCGTAAACACACGTATCTGTAAGTGCTGATTTTTTATTCAAAGAGCTGTTTAACTGATTTGATACTGTCTTTCGGCTGCGCAGTCCCTTTCCATAGAGATACCTCGAAGCAGATGCAGAGTGTACCACAGCACTTTGACGAGTTATCCTATAATTGTGATATCGAAACGAGTTACCTATAATTGTGATATCGTCAATATTTGCAAGGTCGCACATTAAAAATTTCGATTTTGTGCAGCTTCATTGCAACTTACCGATGATGAAATCTGTTTGATGTACATACAACAAAAAGATATGGGTCGTGCGCAGAAGGCGTTAATGCAATTAGTCGTACAGGAAGCAATACCATTACAAGAAGGATTTGACGAGCTTGTCAGTTCTGCAGAATGGAAAAGGCTTTCCCTTAATCAGTCCTCGTCTGGAAGTGTGCAAATATTCACTGATGTGAGGGACTTGATTTGAAAACTTGCTGCATTAGAATTACTTATTCTACTGCTATTAGTTTGCAATTATGACGTGTCCAGTGCTTATCCAGGATTTTGTACATTCTGCATATGCCATGTTCACCATTTGGTTTTAAAAAAGTTAGAAACGCAAAGCACTGTTTTGGGAGTCGAGGCAACCACAAAGTTGGAATCTGATGTTGTTTAAATGCCAAGTAATTGAAGAAATTTTGTAGTACGGCCTTTTTTGAAATTCTGTACAAGCAAAAAGTTTCAGATCCGGCGTGGTTCGGTTATATTCATTTGATTCCCAGTCGGTTTGTTGTTTATCTGAATAATTGGATGTAACATTGTTTCTTTGCTCAAATTGTCATAAAATTCATCGAGCGGTTTCTGATTATCAAGAATGCAAACAATGGCTGTAAAATACAAAAAAATGTGCACAGTTCTTTATCCACGTCATGCTTTCTTCTTTCAAAACATAGCAGACTGAATATCAAAAACGCCATTGTGAATCCGCCCTTCAAAAGATCATCATTTTTTATACAGAATTAGCATATTTCATATTCAACTGTGATTTTTGACGACCACCAATCAATATTTACTGAGTGATTTATCGTCTGTGCAGTTCACGTCTTACGTCTGTGCAGTTCATGTTTTATATATCTGTCAATAATGGCGGAATGCAGAAGAACTTACAGATAAAGTTCTTCTGCACTCCGCCATTCTTGGCAAATGTACAAGCAATTTCGAAATCTTAATTTTTTCAAAATTCATTGGTTGTCGTTTATTTAACTGTCGGTCCACCAAGTACTTATGCTGTTTTTTGCGTATGATTACATCGCTAAGTTTTCAACCTCAAGCCATATTTGAGAGATTTCAAGTTGCTGCATATTTGTATTATTTGAAAATTCGTAGAGGCAAGCACATGCCAACTTACTCATTTTAACAGAAAAAGTCGTCGACAATAATTGTTGTTGGATTGACTTTCACATTTAAAGAAAAGTTTCGGGAAATAAAGGCTCATGTCAGCGAAAACGCAATAAATACATCGAAAGTGGAACAAAGCTACGTCGTCGTCAAGTACTTCCAAGGAAACATGAGCGTTTTCAGTGCAGAAAGTAAACGCTGTTTGAACAAAGTTGATTTGGAATACCAACTAGATATTGATGAACAAAAAGCTGCAATTGTAATCAGAGGAAAAAGGGCAGATATTGTGGCAGGTAAGGACTGTACGAAAAATTGTCTGTTGCGTGTCATTTTCAACACATAATAATAATGGAAGTCTTTATCATAGTGTGCTGGGTCACATCAACACTCTCACTAAAACTAAAACAACGAACTTTCCTAATCCGTGAGCTTGCAGCCAGTGAGGGGTGAAAAACAAGCAGGTTTGAGAACATCTGCATTCGTGATTTGCTTTTTCGTTGCGGAATACTGTGCTTCAGCATGGCAGCACAATACACGCTCTACAAAGATTGACACTCAGCTTCGATCCTCAATGAGAAGTATCTCCGGTGAGTTAAAATAAACACCTGTACAACGTGGTATCCCACTATGCGCCACTGTGAGCGCAGTTGCCCACAACATCTGATAAGCAAAGCTGAACCTCACACATGAATCAAGAAATCGAACACAAAGGTTAAAATATACCTCTCGTAAAGACCACTTCCGACGCACCCTAGACAAAAGAGTAAAGTAACGAAACAATTTCCAACAACTCGAAAAATACCAATACAATCTGGTACAACTGCCAGAAGAACAATTTACAGTACCTACTAAGGCTAAACCCGGTGCCGTCCCAAAGTCACCCAATCATGGACTTTACATTCTGCTAGATGTAAATGCTTATAGCCAACTGTCGTACTGGTAAACAAACATAAAGAAATCACACACTCCACCCAGTCCCGTCGCCACGGAGAGGCTTTGGTGGGCATGTCCCACCCAAACAAAGCTCCAAGTCACCCCAAATTGAAACATGAAACACTATAAACATTTTTTCAATTTTTAAAATGTCAATCCCCCCGCAGAAAGGCAAAGCCCCAGTATTGAAAACTTCCTGGCGACGGTTCTAATTCCACCGCTGGGGAATGAAAGAAATCCCGTCCTGCTGACACTGCCACGCACGACAACACGCAATAGACCACTTGGTCTTAAGTTGCCCCACCAAACGAATAAATGTTCTAGATTGCCCCATTGTTTGTCTTCAATCTTTTCACCTTATTTTTATATAAACAAAAATATTATTCTTGCAAACCTGCTTCCTAAGATGGCTGTTGATTATACTCCATGCTGAGTGAATTGCGAAAAGAACTGAATGGAAAAGGTTGTAGTGATAAGCACTAGGTTTACCGCGCTTTCTCGTCGTTTACCGAAGGTATCGAAAACGACGCCCATGCATTTTATATTGTATTCAAATACGGATAACAACTTTATGCCGCAGTGCTTTGTTTGCATGTGCTATTGCCAAGATTTTTCGTTGCCGAAGGAGCGTGTAGTTTAACAAACACAGAACAACTAATATTTGCCGCTGGTTTTCACAACAAAGAACGGAAAGGTCTCTGGCAAATCGATGTATATGGATATAGCAGCCAATATGTATTGCTTTTTGAGTTCGAATTTTACGCTACCACAATGTAGGCCTAAAGCATCCCCCTCAAGCGGCATCATTATAGTCGATAATTAGCCGTTTTTTCCACATAGTTTCAATGATTGAAATTTTGCGCCGTGCAATGTTTTCTTCCAGACGCAATGATATTAAAAAGATGCCACAAGTGGTGTTGCAAAATTTTCTATTAATTTTTTCTGTCAACTTGATCGCAACATACTTCGACAAAGCACATTATTTTCACTTAGGAATAATCTTTGCCACATATTTCATTTCTGTGTGTGCTATTACCGAAAGTTTAATGTCATGTTGCTAGGCTTTATTTGGCAGAAATGTATTGAAAGAGTAGCATGTTTTTGGAGGAATTAGCTGCTCATCAACTTGCAGTGAAATATTGCCCTCCCGTATATTTCAACTGACACATGGACAAAAGTGTCTGGAAGAAAAGATTGAGCGAAATTGTCTTCTCCAGACCCAGATCGTTTTCGGTTAGGTTTATCTTCAAACCTCAGTCTTTTCAGAATGGATGGATACTAGCTACATATTAGCGCTGTTTTCTGAAAAATATCGTATGTCGTTAAGAACCCCTTTTGTCCTTACAACCTTCCGGCTTATTGAGCAGCAATAAACGATTCTAGCTCACATGTCTTCTCTTCTGTGAGCTTCCTCAGTGGTGTGCTCATCGTAAATGTTTACTATGCCTGTGGAGGCTTGTCGAGATATTCATGTGATAGCAGTAGAAACGTGAGCTTATGTTCTGCCTATGGTTAATGATAAGTGTAGTTATATGCTGTTTTATTTATTCCGCAAACAGTTGAGCGTGCAACAAGGATACAGTCAGTGGCGTAGCAAGGGGGGCCCATGGCCCCGGGCGGCACCTTCTGGCGGACGGCACTCTGTTCATAAAAAGTAATTTTTCGTTGGAGTTTAAAAGTTCTAACTCTTCTTTCTTAAACTCTTTTCAGTTTTTGTGTTTAAAATCCGTAGACTGGTAGTTTAGCCCAAAAAACAAGACATGTGGCTGTAGAGTGAGCAAATTGTTGAAATGTTTCCCAAAGGTCTAGGTCAAATCCAATGTACTAGATTACCCCAATGTTTGTCTTCAAATCAGGGTTATTCTAATACACTTGGGGGGGCAATTGTGCCCCGATCCCTACACCTTCCTCTCCAGCCAAAGTTATTTCCCCCATCCCAGTCAAAAGTCCTTTGAACAAAGGAAAGAGACTAGCAAACATGACTGCTCCGGTAGTGCGCCGTTTATATTGACCCTCATTTCAAAATTTTGTAAAAAAGGCCGTGCATGAAATCACGGTAAATAGTCAAGGCTAGCTTAATCCTTTTTCTCCTATCGGTGGTTCCTCAGCAACATCCCAACGGCACATCATAACATCACCTGACACCTAGACATTGGCGACGAACATTTCGCTGAGGCGGCGATAGCTCAGTGCTCGCCTCTCAATTGAAAGATTGTGTGATTTTATCCACGGTTCCGGAGTGAATCACCGTAGCGCTCCTTGAGCATGAATTTTCACCTAAACTTCTTGGGCAAAAAGCGTATTTCAGGCGTTGGCTTGCTGCAAATTGCCGTCACCAAAGTTACAAGCAACATTTCTTGTAACATCTCATGCTATTTTTAATGTTCAGTGGGATATTTTCAATATGTGCTATAAGCTGTAGCCTAATTTTTAGGTGGGCTTATCAACTTTAAATTTTGGCGGTTGAAGTGAAGAATTTTGCAAAGGTAACGCAAATCATTTTCAATACAACTGCTGTTTTTGTGGATGAAGTAAATGTGTCGGAAAATGACATTCTTGAAGCGGGATATTGCAGTTGCTGTGCTTGCGTGGGTTACTTAGAGCTCTGATTGCAGGTTGTAGGTTTGAACTGCAACTATACGGTGAATCAGAGCCAACCGATGGGCAACGTGGATTTCGTAGGTGTCTCCTGTGTATAACGGTATACACAACATTTGCAGTCATAGAACAAGGTATTTGAACAATAAAAGCTTAGAAAAGGTATTGCTTTCATTTTGATGAATTTGAGACAAAAACTTAGTCTGAAAACTTAGGGCAAACGACATGTTTAGATATGATTGTGGTGAAGACTTTTATTAAAACGGACCTTATCGAAACAGTTGCACAACATGGCAATGACTGTACTGAATAAAGTTTTGCAAGGTAATTACCGTCGAACGTAAGACGATGTAATCACTGAGCATTCAAAAGGCCTGTGTCTCACCTGGCATGGTTTGGTAATACAGTTTTCGAAAAAGATGTCTGTTGGTAACGAACGAAGTAAAGGAATAACTATACAGGTGTAATTGGAAGATGCTTAACAGCTGGACCAAGAGTGCAGGTCAATGAAGGCTACAAGTCAGCACTTCTCAACCAGAGCCAGTTTTAAACCTATTTCACCTATCTTATCAAAATAGGTCCCGTACGTACAGAGGGCCCCCTGCAAGTGCCGACAGAGCCTTTTGTATGTGTGTTTGAAGTCTTTTGTACATTCTGAAAGAAATAAACCAGTACTGAAACGAAGTGAACAATGAAACAATCTTTGCATGACTGAGATCATATTATCAAATTAATCAGTATTATAGCGTGCTATATGCAGTGTATATATGCTTTGTTTTAGTTAAAGATGGGGACACTACACGAAATATTAAAATACACAAATGTTCGCATCTTTAAGTTAGGTATGCCACCATCACATCCCTTAATTTTTTTCGTTTGATCTCCCTGGAATGAGTAAACTATTAAAAAGCCATGCGGTGGGCTTACCGGAGACTAAAAACCAACATGAAAGAACATTTGACGAAACATGTTGTGTCCATATATGCATATGTAAAAATGCAAAAAAATAGGAAAAGTAATGATAAGGAAGACGGCGACAAGCAGAAAAAAGCAAGACTCATAATCGACAATGAAAAACAAAACCCATTTCAGTTCGTGAGTATTTGGTTGTGATCTTCAAGATGCTTTGACAACCCTTATATTTTTAAATGAGCACGAAACAGGATCTTCTTTAATTTTAAATTCTTTTCAAATTTGAAGGGTGGAAAAAGTGGCACTTTTATGGTCGGCCCCGGGCGGTACTTAGCCTCGCTACGCCACTGGATACCATTAAAAGTTTTTGCGCTGTAGATATTTACTGTACCTTATCCTCACCATCGCTGTTATGTTCTTCACCCTGTCCATATAAGCTGTTGATCAGCTGATGTTCTTCATTGTTTGAGACAGTTCTTGTAAACCACTGCAAGGTCGCTCTAGATCTCGGGGCAGGTGTTGAGCAGCCATTCGATTGTCTCGTCATCCAGAGCCGTCAGGCCATGCACTCTATAGGGAGGTCGGTGGATTAGACAGTGAAGGACAACATGGTCAAGGATCTGTGCCGCAGAAGGGCCATTCACCATTTGTGTCAGCAGTAGCGGAAACATCCGTCACCGGTGCGGAGGTAGTTGAGCCGGACCGGCACGCTGTTCATGGCAAAGGCTGAATGGCCATTGGCCGTTTCAATGCCACTTGATTTCTTATCCTGTTCTTTATCCCGATACTTCATCATCCGTGTACCAATTACGGACCACATCAGCGACTTCCCGTGCTTTTAATCTCAAATAACCTACGACAAACTAAACTCAACTAGGCTTAGAAACACGAATTAGACAATTTGGGGTTTTGTACAATTACTGCAATCTCAATACTAGTACAAACTCATATCTGGAAAAAAAATAGAAAAAATCTTTGCAAGCATGGTGAAAAGAGCAAAACAGCGGACCCATAAAAGATTTTTCTAAAATCGGCATTCACAAGAATTATGTGTAGAAATTATGGCTGTTACTGTTCACTGACTCAAAGAAGTACTATTAAATACAGAATCAATTATTGCTCGGAAAAGTGTCGAATAAACTACAGATTAGTGGATTGCATATGGTTTGTTTTCAAAACGCATATCTAAATGAGAAACCTGACGAATGCACATAAAATTGCAAATAGTATTTGAAACTGTTTGAATCTGACTTTACTGTTGTCTACATAAAATCCAACATCCTTTGTAGCCACCCAGTGGTTCCAAGAAATGATATCTCGGTTCTGCATCGCTACGCACTCTATTAGCGATCCTGGAATGCCGGATTATTTTCGAGGACCGAAAGGGAAAAAAGACATTGACGCCGTTGCTGATGGACACCAGTGTATTGCTATTGTGGACCCTGATGAGTGGCAAAGCAGGCGACCAAAGGTTTCGTGCAAGCGTGGAGTAAATGACAGCATGGTAATGACACCATTTCGCTAGCAAGCTTGCTACAGGTCGTGATGCATCATCTTTGTGCAGTATGAGAACTTTGCAAAGTATTAGTATTTCACGTGTGTGGTTGCCACCCAAAAATATAAAAAACATATTTCACCAAGAAACAAAACTTTTAGAAAAAATTCTGAAAATTAACTTTTTTTTCTAAATTATTTTTCGTAGTTGTGGGCCTAACCAGAAGCCGTTGATTGCCAAACTTTTCATGCGCTATATGTCCCTACTCATTAAACATTAATGGAATTGCTTGAGTAACCAAATGGAAGATTTTGCAGTTCTCAGTGCGACAGAAAGCTGTTGCCATGCACGTCACTTTTTGCGCCCTTCTTTCTCATGCAAAATTTCTTTCTTTAGAAACGTGGCTCTAAATCGATGCTTCAAGTGAAAATACCGTACACAGAGGTGACCCTAAGACTAGTAAAAAATGACATCACCGAAAGTCATTGTGACGCAATTGTGAATGCGTCAAATGAAGATTTAGAACTGCGGCCAGCTGGTGTGTCCGGAAGTATCATGAGACAAGGTGCTGTTTTCTCCCTTTTCAGTAATTTTGATGTTTGCCTTGAGGCACGATGGATGTGTGCAGCAAGCGTTATTCCAGTGTATGTGTGCTTTATTTGGTGTATTTTAAGTATACGTTGAGTTACTTTTGCTTTTAACGTCAGTAACGGTGACCTGTGGGTGTTGGTAGGTAGCCTATGACCAAAATTAGTTAAAATTTTACTTTGTACGTTTTTATTTAGGCGGCGAAAGTGTTCAATCAGAAATGACAGAATGCAAAAAGCAGCGCGGCCGCCTTGCTCCTGGCCAAGTGGCAGTCACAAATGCAGGCAGTCTGCGCTTCAAGAAGATCATCCACGCCGTCGGACCCTCGTAAGATCTTCACCAGTCATCTCGTTGGTTTGCTACAGCTACTGCAAAATTTCCATTGCAATTTTAGTGGCACTATGATTCGCGTGACAATATTCTAGCAGGTTGTTGCACTGTTCCCAAAGTCAGTGAACGGTTGTAAAATGTAAAGCACTTTTCGTATCCTATAGAAAAACGTTAAAACCTTCATTAAATAAAACTCGGCTTATGTTTTTTCCTGAACATTGGATTTCCACGAGTTGGCTTTTCGACTAGCAATTTCTGAAAAACGTCATTACAGTTTGATCACGGAAAAGACCCTAAATAACCGAACATGTTGTTTCTTTATTTTCCAATTTCGATATCTTGTTTTGCGTTGCAGTGCTTTAAGACGTTCACTGCACTATTCGTGAAAAGGAATAACCATAGAGAATTGAACTCATTTTTCTGCAGTGTGACAATTTCAATTAAAGAACTGCGGTTTTAGCAAGCATTTTCAAACAGAAGAGCAATCTTAAGGGCGAAAAACATGAACACTTTTATCTGAATGTTCATAAATATTTATACTAGTGAAAGAAACAAAATTCATGCCAATTGCTATTACTTCATGGGTGAAAAAGCTGTTTTACACAACTACTGCGCTTTTCATTAGGTGGAGGCCAGAGTCTGGTTTCGAAAACCGAAGAGATTTGAAGAAATGCCTGAAAAACACTTTGCGAGAAGCATCAAAACATGACCTAAAGTCAATAGCCATTCCTGCCATCAGTTGCGGTGTATTTGGAGGCAGACCAGAAGTTTGTGCACCATTACTGGTCAAATCTGCTGTTGAATACTTCCAAGAAAATGACTGCTCCGTGCAACAAGTGAGCTCGATTTGATGACCTTGATTAAGAACGTGTGTATGAATTTACCTTGTCAACCTTGGCTACTGATGCTTGGGTACATGGCTTACTTAAGAGCGTAAGCAATAATGTAGTATTTTTATCTACGGTTTACCGTTAGCAATGATCTCTTGCTAGATTTGTGCGCTTTTTTCTGACAATTCTGCTGGCTGTACTTGAAAGAATGATACTAAAAATGGGGTCGAAATGCAATATTTACCATGTGCTTGTGGAGTAATTTGCTTTTCATGGGTCAGCAACGCCGTGATGTGATTCCATTTCGTTAACTGTGGCAGCTTCATAGAAGTTCATCTATGATTCTTTCTGCAGTCCGTACAATTTTTGAAAGATCTGTAAAGTAAAGCTTACTTGGAAAAAAACTGAATGAAACATAAAAAAGATAGTTTTAATTTCACTGGACCGCTAGCGTTTGTATTTGGAAAAAAATAGTGAAGATTTTCTGGTTGTGGTGCAAGCGATAGCGATATGCCATATTATCCCTGATGATTCAATGTGTGGACTACCAGCAAGTAGGTGTGCTGAATTTCAACTCGCTGCGGTGACATATACCAAATGTTTTTTTTATATTTTGTTGGTAAGCTTTTTTATTACTACATAATTTTTTAAAAATTACGTCCAAGTTCGGTTGCAAACAAGAAAATTACAAATTTGATTTTGGTCGTGTTAGAGAACATTTCATATTTCGCACGAGAAAGATCAACAATAGATCCCGTGTATATGTATATGCAGAGGAATGGAAGGTAAGTGCGGTAGCATGCAGTCCAATTACGCAACAGTACGAGGGTTTTTTGTTGCCTGTATTCTCACAATAGTGTAAGATGTTAGTGGAATTACCTTCAAGTTGAGAAACGTTAAAGCTTCTTGTCTAAGGTTGACTTTGTTGAGATGAACAACACCGCAATTATTGCCGAGTTCGATAAAGCGCTGAAGGATGTGTCTGATCCTATAGCAGAAACGTTTTCAGCAAGTTCCTCCACCCAATTCTATGAACCGCGGGAACCTGCGCCCAAGGTGTGTTGCAGGAAAAATGTACTGAAGTTATTTTCCATTTCTTTGTTGCAAAACCACGGAACTACGGAAAGATATAATGCATGTTTTAAATTTTACTACTATCCAATTTTGTTCAAGATGTAGCGCAGTGGTTCCCAAACTTGTTCGAACCGTTACCCAAGTCAAGGCAGCGATTATGTCTTATTACCACCAATAAAAATTTTCGCATTACATGTCGAAAATTTCTTTGGCTCAATCGCTCATAATACAGAATAATGTGGTTTAGTTCTGCGTTACCCCTCGAAGAATCGCATATTGCCCCCGGGAGGCAATTTACCCGCAGTTTGGGAACCACTGATGTAGCGGCTTTGTGCAACCGCGCTATAATGTGAGATAGCAAATTGGAAATTTCGACAGTAGTTTTCTTCATAACCTATTGCTAAACATTTGCATGTTTCATGTGAAGTGGCAGAAGCAACGGTTTCAAGAAGAGCACGTTCCAAACCTCGCTTTGAAAGTGACCCTGGGTGATATTTCAAAATTTGAAGTGAGTGATGGACTCTATCTAAACTATGAAATCGAAACAAATATATATCGTTTTCATTTTTGGATGTTATCAGCCAGCGGCCCATACAAACGTGGGTGGCGTCAAACAAAATTTTAAACCTCGGAAAAAGTTCTGAAAGTGTATCCTAAGCACTGTAGTCCGTTGTTTCTTAATCTTATGAACTGCTCTTTGTAATGACGAAAGTTAATAAGTGATACAGGAAATTTCCGTAACATGGAGATGGTTACAGTACAAACAGACCAGCAACGTTTTCATAACTGTGAACCTCTTCCACTTGTTACACTTCAAACGCGAAGGGCACAAAAGGTCTTTTTGTCATAAGTCTTTATTGAATATCATCTGATTTAGAAGTGCTATCCACGTTGAAAATAATATCAGTAAGAATTATAAAAAGGATATTTATTTTATTTTAAACTGTGACTTATTCAATTTTTTTCATTATTTTTTCAAGTCATACATACGGGCGTCTATATTTTTTCTTGCCGTAATAATTTTTTTTCAGCAAAACAGTGCTGTAAACTGTGATCTTTCCCGCTTCGAGAGCTTTTATAAGTTCGTAAGACAGATGTTGGCATAGTAAAAGTGTGAACTGTTAATGTGCCAATAGTAGAATTGTCGCTCTTAATGTGCTGTTATAAAATCGTTACACCAGTTGGGTCTTCGCGAGTTTGCAAAATGTCTAGTGATGTGACTTACACTGAAAGGCTACTTACGTTACATGATCATTTTATGCGGCTCTTACATAAGGGCATATAAGGGCGGTCGAATGGATGCGGTTGTGGCTGATTGAAGTAGCTCATCAAAAGTGAAAAGTTGACATACTGAAACATTTAGGTAGAATAAGTCACTATAGCAACCTGTGCTGTGCATTGAGATGTTATAGGGAATTCTTTTTTAAGTAACTGTAAGGATGATGTCTATTGATTCACCTGCACGCAGTCACGTAGCACAAAAAAACTCGGAGATTTTCCATCTTGGATTTTGAGATGGGAAAATCTCAGTTACATGAATTCGGCACAGAGCGATACAACGAAGAATTTCCAAATATATTTCAAAACATTTTGATTTAAGCCTGAAATCTTAACCTCAGTGGTGACTTCTTTTTTACACACTGCATAACTTGTTAACTTGAAATTTGTACCTTACTGCGCATTAATGACGAGTTTCTTTGTACATAGACAAATGAATGCTCAAAATAGGTGTATAATTTTCCTGCAACTGAGTGTCTTCATACTCAGTAGCTTGCATTTCTTTAAATTATTTATTTACTATTGCTTGGGTTTTACAGGCGCCAGTCATTGTCACTTCGGTAACAGACAGGATGTCTGAATCGGGTTACGTTACGGTTGTCACTCAAGCACTGTACAAACGAGCTGGGGATAACTTGCAGGTAAATCGTAATGTTTACCGCTCCTTTAAATACAGAGTTCAGTGCATATTATACTCACTTTATAGCAATGCAGCTATGGATAAAATTATATACTTACTACAATATTATATTGTTCTCTATTTTACCTTGCATACAGTAGGTTTTGTTGTTTTTTCTTTTTTTTCATTTAGCATTATATGTGATGAGCGTTAATGATCGTATGCCGCGTATTGCTTTGTTTAAAATGATTGCTATCTAAGCAGAGAAGTTTGAATTCATTCGTTTAGATCAAGCCTTTGGTTTCCTTTGCAATCAGTCCTTCAGATTTCAAACCAACTTTTAGAATTGTTGAAACTCTTAAATCAAACTTTTCTCCCATTTTAGCATCACGTCATAAAACGTCCTTTGCCAACTGCTGTTTCAAAATTTTTCTATTTCAAAAGTCACTAAGCAAGCACTACCTGTGATTACGTTCAACTGTGAACTATTCAACCAAAAGTGCAAATCTCATGATGACTAAAGTGCGAAATAGGACAATCAAGTAAAACCACGCCCAGCGAACCACAAAACGGTTTGTTGCCAATTTGCTTTATGCCACTGTTAAGCATTCAAAACTAACAGAGCACGTTTTCTCCGGTTAAACCTTCTATTTACTTTTGCAGTGCGATTGCTACGATTACTAAACATTGTGCGGTTGGACTTCAAAGGTTTTCCATAAGTTTTGAAATATGCGCTGTCTGAATCACACTATTACAAAAGATTAAAAAACAACTCACTACTTCGCCAGGTCAAATAATTATTACCATCCACCCTTGCAAAATTTCATGTTTTGCTCGTCGCGCGGCAGGATCGGATCCAGCCAGTAAGGTTAGGGGGGCGATTTCAGTGATATTTGGTAGTCCTGTCTAATTACGGGTTCACTACTGTAAAAGAGATGAAGTATATTTCGCAACACAGCTTTGATCAAACAATGGACGGCAAAATGGCCTTATATCGCGAGTGCTGTTTTCCTAATTGTACAAAATCATGGTGAATAAAGTTACTTTCGCAGGTTTTAAGGGGGCGATTGCCCCAATCACCCCCCCCCTGGATCCGCCCCTGTCGCGCTGTTATAGTGCAATAGCACAGCATGTGGCACAAAGCCTTTTCAACTAAAATCCACGCAAACAGGTACCAAATTCGCATAGAGGAATTTTTTCAGCTACTAGATTAGGTTGTGTTGATTCAATGCGTTGACTGCCAAAGCAGTCTGTTTTCGCAATTTGGTATTTTGGATGAGTAATAGTGCGTTAGCCCATTTCACACTTATCCGTTATCACGATATTTAAAATACAACTTGCTAGAAACAATGCATCAGTTGCAGTGAACGAATTCGCTTTGCGTCACATTTTTTATAAATCGACGTGCAAGGTACCAAACCGATTCAAAATAGTTTGTTTTCTTTTTCTGTCTCGGTCATGAAAAGTAAAAACTAAGGAGTGATCCACTAAACTCAAACTGTTCGATAAAATAAAAAATTATATAAAAACTAAAAACGTTTCTTCAGTTCTTCACAATTAGCCAGAAACGCAATGAAGCTTCAGTCGTGTTATCACTGCGTAATACATATGTTCGCATTTTCAAATTAGTTCCATTGCATGCATTGTGATGCCCACGTTATCCTGCTGCTGTGAGTTGCGTTCAGATCTAATGGACGTGGTCTAACCAAGTGCACCCACGGAGATTCAAACATAGTCGCTGCCCTTCTTACCGGTTTTAGTGGCTTTCCTTGTAAAGCTCGACTGTGTCCCTATTTCTACTGTTCCGTTTTCTTTTGAGTCCCAAGAGACAACACTCAGAGAATCTCAGAATTTTTGTTACGCCGTTTTCTGTCTTTAATCATGTAGGGCTGGGTGTGGGAGTTGCTGTAATAAAGTTTAAAATAGTTCTAATGATATTTTTCGTAGCATAATTGTTGATATTAAGTACGCCAAACCCAACTTCATCATTGGAACACGGAAAGTAGTTTCTGGCACCATTTCCGTGAATCGTTTCGAACGGCTCCTAGGCAGAGCCCGGCACATAATATGGATTTAATGTTATTGATTGGACCACTGAAGTGATCTTCCAGTGCAACTGTATTTTGGGGTCAACGTAATGATGCAATTGTTTCAGTTTTACATTTGTCATTTTTAATAATTTTAACCAATTTTATCAAAGTTAGTAATTTTGCTATTTACGCTGTTGGCAAACATGAATGTGTTTCCGAAATTTGACTCACATGCCACGAAGTTTCGAAAGATCCTGTTGCTTGATGTGAGATTGTAGCGAGTAAATGTTGTGTATTTTTTTTCTCTTGCCAATAAACTTTGCCTTTACCATTTGCCAATTCTACTTATTGAAGTATAAGTTCGCTGGCTTTCATAATAAATAAACGCAATATAAAGGGATGGCAAAGGCATAGTAATACACCGAAGTTATAGTACAACGATAAAGATTTATAATTTGCTTGTTTAACAAAACTTCATTGATTCGTTGTTAGTTTAAACATTTCTCCCAAAAATTAATCGGAAAACTTTATTGCAGTTTGGAACTGACAGATATCGTGCTCCAGGTGTGAGAAATACTTTTGGCTGAAGAAAATAAAGACACTGCTAGCAAAGTTTAGAACTGGTTTTTGCACCTCACTACCAAAGGGGTCCGTCGCCATCCAAAATAAAAATGAACTGCACGATTTTTAACGCCCTCAATCATTATACCTCGTTTGTTAATCGTAACAATGGTCATTGTTTTTCGGCAATGTGTAGCCTGAGTTTTTCAACAGCGGTAGAGGGGAAAAGTTTGAAGCTATTTTTTGTTTCAATCCCACTGGTTTCGCATTTGGCAGGACAATTTATTTTCAATAGTTGCTAAGATACGGTTCGATAGTTATTGCTGTTTCAACAGTTACTGCTACTTGTCTTCTGAAGGTTAGTTTTGGTTCGCAATTGCAAAATCATGCTGCTTAATCAGTCTTATACAATTCCACTCGCGTAGAGATCTGATATAAGACAACCTGAGATCGGTGATAAGGTCTGAATTTAAACTGAGTTTTAATTATAAATGCCTATTTCCGGTGTGAAAAAATAGCGGTTCCTTAAAACACAACAGAAAATTTATTTAGCGAATATTAACAGTTAGCCATTTGCAAAGTAACAAAAGTGTTGGAACCAACTCCTTTAGCTGAAGACAAGTGACAGTTAGGTTTAAGGGAAAATCCTTATGAAGTGCTTGTGGTGTGAGACGTGCATCATAAAATACTGCCGATACAAGGGTTATGACATCGTTCTCACAGAGAATTACGTCGTAGTTCTGAGATATACCCTAACAAATTAGAAGATGCAAAAAGTCTGAAAATGTGCATAGGTGGGATGACTTTTGTGGAAGTTTTAAAGGCTAGTATAATACTTGCCTGTTTTAAAAATTTTCTGAAAAGTAGGTTTGTAGTTATTGGAAAATATGCAATTGCTTTATATATTTCATGTTTGAAGAGAAAAGAATTTTTTAACTTTTCCTGGATATGTAAAATCTGCTCTAATAAGCGGTTTTTGCTCTAAGCGGGTTTCACTCTAACCCAGGGGTCTCAACATCAAATTACTCCGGGGCCAAATGAGGACTTATAAAGTAACCAGTGGGCTGCATTATGACGCTGAAGCAACAATGGCGGTACCTGAACCTTACTAGAAATAGACTTTACATCTTATTTCCTGCGAAAGCTATTGTGAGTTGTTGGCAAATCGTGAGTAATAGACACCGGTGAATAAACTAAATGACGTAAATGTTAATTTATTGAAATTTCCCAAAAAGCGTCGCATGCCGCACAAAACGCCCTCGCGGACCCCGTGTTTGAGACCCATGCTGTAACCATTATCCCAATGTGAAGTATTGAGCCCACTCAAGTCATAGGCAGGTGTTTTACAGCGGTGTTTTGTTTTTTGGTTTCAACAGTCGAATTTAGGCTAATTATTTAAGAATATATTTCTGTAATTAAGATGACAAGTACCATGAGTTAAAGGCCAAGAGACATAGGTAGAAAATTTTTAATGTTAGTCAAAACAGGGCTAAAACTAGGCAAAAAGATTAAAACAGAAAAAGAGAAAGGTGCGTTGGACAACCATTTTTGCGAAAGTACCTCAGAAAATGCGATAAACGCTCTAGAAGAGCCAAGCCACAGTGAAGATGACGACAATGCAGGCGGGAAGCCTGTTCATGTTATGTCAGATGGTCAAAGTGGAAGTTTATGTACGAGAAGTGAGAAGTCATTTCGAAATCGTTGCGCCTCACAAAGAAAGAAGCTGATCCGCTAGTACATCTGAGGCTTGCGAGGACGAATATTCAAAATTTATGGGAACCATTGGATTAAGAAATGATCCTGCTACATGCCCAGGTGTCAAGAGTTGGAAAATTAGGGACGATTTAGCCCAAAGAGAACCACAATCACAACAGAAGTTTTTGCCAAAAACGAAAGTAATGAGACACGGTTTTCTAACTTCCACTGCATAAGTGTACTGCAAAGTGGTGAACCGATAGAGTGTCCAATGGCCAATATGTTCGGCATTGAAAATTTAATCTGTTGCTGCTACTGCAAACGGTTTAGCTCTGGATGTGCAGTCGCACTTCACTCAATACCTCCTCTCTGGAGGTATTAACTGTAATAACTCATGAATTTATTGGGCATTATGGCGTTGTCTGTTCAAGTCTCTGCCGGAGAGGTAAAACTGGGTTCGTGCCCAAGACCTCGCTCTTTCCCATCAACGATTTCGATATTTATGACTTGGCGCCCTATCAAAAATTTCTGCATACGCTGCTGAGTGGCGCTCCGCAAAAGTGCTTCCAATCGGTCCCCGCGTTTTCTAAGGCCGGCCCTGACCACTATTTTGACAAAGAAAAGCATTGGTTATTTTTGCAAGTGCCTCACAAGTCTTGTGCTGTAAGTTTTTTCAAAAATTTATTTCGTGTCAAAAACAAGATATCTTGACGTTGTTTCCCTTTAAACAAATGAGATTGGTCTTTAAACAACTAGAAAAGAGACAACCGAACAATACAGAAACAAACGGTGGTTTTTACAAATTCTTTTGAACTTTTGTCAGTTGATGCTTGATTAGACCCAAAAGGGTTTTATTTTAGGACATCTTTTGCTTGTAACATTTCTTCGTTAATTTTTAGTGTTTCTAATCTTCCCTTTAAATATTAAAACGTTATTGGTTTTGAAATGCACAGTATTTATTAATATTATCACGTGAAATATGCTTATTTGTATTTTAGCTAATGTTTCATTGCTTTCTTGAAACTTGAAATAATAGTTAAGTGAAACTTCAAAGTGTAAGATTTTGACTTAGGCTGCTATCGCCAGATAAACTTATATGCAACTTAATATTGAAAAGTTGGCTTTCAATATATGAAGTTATTAATCAATTGCCCAACGATAGATACTATTAAGGTTAGCTTTTGGTATTTTTGACACTTGGTGTCATTCAAAATAACTAACCAAGCATAACTTTTGAGTTTTAGAGAACTTTATTTTAAAAGAAAGGTGGTGATTGACCGAAGGGCATTGCTGATGGTACTGTTTTGTGAACCGCAGTGTTGGTGACGTTGACAAAATGTTGATATTTCATTGGAGTTCGCAGCAGAGTTTCAAGATAAAGAGTGTGTATTAGGGTTGATTTTTATTTCCGCTAACTTCAGTATGATTACCTAAACATGTCATGACCTTGCAGAAGAGCGCGATAATTGGTTTGTTTATAGAACCGGTATTTCAAACAACAGCCTTGGCGACATACCGAAGTCTAGTCATCCTGAAATCACTAAATCTAATAAGAAATTCTGCTTCACCTTTTACCCGAGAAGGTTTGATACTATAAAGAGTCATTTCTGCTCTTATTAATTTTCGACTGACTTCTTGTCTACAACAGGCTGCTTTCAGAGCCGCATCCTCCGGACGTAAACTCAAAGCCGGAGATATTGTTGCAACTCCAGGATTTAATCTGGACTGCGGAGAAGTTTATCATGTCGTTCTTGCTGATTACAATGCCGTATCGGGTGGCCAAGCCCTTGCAGATGCAATTCAGGCTTGCTTGCGTAAAGCTGACTCTGACAAACACACGGCGATTGCTTTCCCGACCTTAGGAGCGGGTGGTTTCGGATATCCGGCTGATTTGATCATCCAAGACTTCAGCACCGTTGTGAACCGTTTTCCAGCACGTTTCTTGCGAAAAGTGGACCTGGTCGTCTTTCCTTCGGATAGCGCATCTATTCAGGTATGTCAACAGCATCTTTTCTTAAAAAACTTATTTTGTTCAGTTCTGTACCGCAATTGAATTTTATGCCACCTTTGGTTTGGAGAAATGTGTGCTTATTGTAACTGTGGTGGTAGGTCGATCTCTATGCACGTTCAAGGAAACTTGGAAAACGTTTCAGTTATATGAAATAATAAAATGAAATCCTTGATGGTATTTTGCTTGCGTAAATTTTTTTGTAAACTACCAGCAGTGATGCTAACAACTGCATGTTTTGCTGACAAAAAATGAAAAATTAAGTTGTTGATAGCAGGTTTATGCTAACTTTCAATTGGTTCTTCCCATTCCGCTAGCATCTGGAGTTGATTTGCAGCAGGACACATACAGTACTATTGCGGGTGAAAGACAAGAGATCGTCAATTTAAAAACTCCCTAAAATTAAAAACTGTCGCGTGGATTGTTAGGTAGAGCGTACTCGGTACCGTTAACAGACATACTTTTGTTTTATGCGAAGCGCAACAAACGTAGCATAAGTTCCCTTCACGTCGGAGCGTAAAGACATGAAGTCTGTAAAACAGTGTTTCTCAAAGTGGGCGGAATCGCCTCCTTGGGAGCGATTTTAGATGGCAAGGTGGCGAAAAATCCAAAGGGGCGACAAGGGGGCGAAGCAACATAAAGGGGGCGAAAATGATCAACCACTAATCGATCACTGAGTTAACTTCAGTAGCACAATATTATGACTTGTTAGTTTTTTGCAAATTATTTTTACTATATATACGCTGGAGGTTGTTGCTAAAGCAATTTATTTGTTAATGAATCGTCTATGTGCCCGTTACAGCGTGGATTATTCAAGACTGCGGATCCGTCGTAAAAATGACACAGCTCCGGCTCCACCTCCGGAGCTGTTGGTTTTCATGAGTGTGGCTCTGGCTCCAGAGCTCTCTTTTTTCATGGCTCCGGCTTCTGGTCGTTTTCACACATTAATATTTTATTGACCTGGTGTGCCTCAAGTTGAACAGAAAATGAATTAAATCAAGTGCACAAAACTAAGAGAATACACCAAACCTTTTTGAGTAGTTTAAACTGGTAGATTGTTACAAGCAGCGCTGCCACCATGAGGAAATCAACGAAAAAACAACAATCACAGACTCAGACGATTCAGAGAACAGTTACTTGCAGAAACGTAACTCAAGATAACGATAATATAAACAATTTCTGGAAAGGCAATCGCTGGTTTTGCCGTCAATGCCTGAGGACCTTTTGTTATTTCTTAGGACCAGAATCAAGAAAATAGCTGTTTGGAAAACTACATTGGTGCCAGAGCATTTAAAATTAGACCAGTCCCTACTGACCAAGTGTTTTGCACTCGTTGCATGCTTTGCCTGTTGCAGCCTTGGCGATTCCAACTGACAGCACTGCTCGGGCAAACCATGCAAAGAGCGCAAAACACATAGTGGACTGTCATGTGCTCTTTCAAACGCGCACACATTTGCATTAACACAAATGCGAAGATGTGTTTAAAAACCCTTTGTTCAAAGAAATAGTATGACAAGAAATTCACATCTGACTTTATAAAAATAGCTGAAAACTGATTTATTATCTTTAGCACTCAAAATAAGCAGTGATGAATCGCAAGTAGAGCACAATTTCACACGCAAAGTTTAGGAGAAAAGAAGACTGATGGTTACCATGCTGAAAACAGGTTTTTCCACAGATGAAAACTTCAAGAAAAGACCATATTTGTTTGCATTGATTTTTATACCCTCCTGATAATGTACAGTTATGTAAAGCAATACTAGTTTGCTACCAATTATTTATAACTTTCGTGTTATGCTACTGCTTGTAAACGTAGCGTTTCCCAGTGAACTTTGCTAGTAATCTGGGAAACCTTGCTAGTAAGCCTAATGGTTTCTAATAAAAATTCCTACTTTACAATGGCGTGCCGTGTATTTTACGCTTAAATCTGCAATGGTGTCATATTTTAATCATACTCCTTGCTAACAGCATGACTACATAGCTACAAAAGCTTTGGATATTTTATTATATACCTATTCATTATAGCTCAGTGCTTTTTAGATCGCTACACTACTACAGATCCGGTTTGATCATTTTGACTAGAAAGTAAGATGCTGTGGTAGTTACGTTTTTTTTACTTCTACGACAGTGTTCACAACCATTTCGCTAAAGGGAGCCAAATCCAGATCTACGATTTTGATAGAGGGCCGCACTAACAAATTTTTTCACATGTCAATTGACACGTTTTGTTTTATTGCACTAACGAAGTCTGTTACACAAAATATTAGAGGTGTTACTGAAAGACACTGCCTAAAGAAAGGAATGTTTTTCCAGCAAAGAATTAGACACCAATCTCTTACAGAGTATTTATTATGCCTACGAAGTAGGCGTCATCAACCCTTATTCAAATAGAGTCTGTTACAGAAATATTGCTAAAAGCCACACAAAGGATGCTCTGGAGCTGCATGCAGCTCTTAGAACAGTGTTTGAGAACCATTGTTCAACCACGCCTGCCAGCTACGATGTCACAGCCTTAGCGATTATATTAAACCAAAAAAACATCAAAGTCTTGCAGTCTGGTGTCGTAACTCGTAACAGTCGCGTTTAGTATGCTATAAAGAGCTCACGTAAGTCTATCTGGCAAAACCGTTAGTATCTGTGAAGGGACCCGGAGCAGGAGATACCTCTCAAATGGCCATAGCTCCAGCTCCGGTCCTAAATTTTAAACTGAGTTCCGGCTCCTTCTGATTTTTATGTTGAACTCCGGCTCCGGGCAAAATGCGCAGCACCGGCACTCCGGCTCCGTAGCCCTGGATTACGAGGTATTTCACAAGAATTCTGAACGTAATGTTAGCGTCGTGATACAACTGCTTAGTTAAGCTATTTAATGGTTTGGTTCAGCTATTTAATACGTTCTTTAAATAAAATTATTTAAATTTACAACATTGTGTTTGCTTTATCAGGCTTGGGGGCGAAGACGACGTGTCGAGAGTGAAAAGGGGGCGATGGAATAAAATTGTTTGAGAAACACTGTTGTAGAAGCATGAGGCTGCTGACAAATTGATGAAATTGTCAAAGAGTGCATATCATTAAAAGTTACATGCAATGCTGAGAACGTGTGCACATACACTGCTGGAAATAAATGTTTGAAACTACGTATCAGAACAACTGCCCTTGGTTGAAAGGAGCAAAATTTTTTGTATCATTTTATCACCTCTCTTATGTAGTGAAAATCAACGAGCATAAAATGCCACAAATTTGTTTTACGTATTGCCAGCACAATGGATCTCTGGAATACGTTATATCGGGAAGGGTAACTGAGAAAAGGTTTAACAGACGATACTACACACATAATATGAATGAAGTCAACCAAAATAAATTCTCATTTTTATTCTGTGATTTTTCCTGCAACGTTTCTGACGATATGTTTGATATTAACCTTAAATACTCGTAAATGGTGTAGAAGCACAAAAAGTCAGGCTGTTCGGTGCTATGATAAAGTTCTCTGCTAGCAGTCCCATAATTTCTATTCTTGGGTTTTAATAAGCTTTTAGTGGTCCTAGTAAAGGTTTCTGTAGAGTGCCATACTCATTAAATTTCCTTTTGCCTATTTTAGTGCACATGGCTGTAATTGGTTATCCTTTTTCCTTTTTTCCATGGCACTTAGGTGTCTCGAGAGAAAAATTTGCTCTTCCCTCATTTTTGGCATCAGGTATGCAAGTAGCCTAGGGCACGGGTGGACAATTAAATTGGCTCAGGGGTCACTTTGAGAATGCAGCGTTTAGAGGAGTGCAATAAGTTCTAATTTGATCGTAAAACAATTGAAACAAAAACGTCAATGGTACATAGAAAAGGTTCTAATATAACTTGTTTTGAGAAAATAAACTTTCCCTGGCGCAAGCAATATTGTAACAAATGTAAACTCACACAAATTTCACATCTGAAGATACTGTACATCCTGAATGCTTCTGCGGGCCATATGTGGCCGCTAATTGCCCACCCCTGGCCTGGGATAAAATTGTATATTTCGATATGTTACATTTACTTGTATTCTGAATAGAATGCTTTCAATCACTGTTCTCATTAAGGTTGAAACATGACCTTTGTTTTGCACAGGCTGTACAAACCGAACTGGGCCTATTATTTGACACACCTGCAAGACCTACATCTAGATCAAACGTTTCTGTTTCGTCTGGAACGAACTGGAAGTATTTGCAAGTAATTGTACAGAGCGGTGACCTGCTTGCATCCAGCTGCGATGCCATTGTCAATTCTACCAGTCAGTTCAACTTAACAGGTATAATTGATTTTAAAGAACCTGTTGAGGAACAAAAACAAAGCTTGCTCTATATTCTGTAACACGTCCTATACTTCGACAGCAAAAAGTATGCGTATGGATAGGAATGGAGATCATTTCGGGTCTGGAGCAACATAATTTAATTGATACCAATCCATCATTGTTAAACAAAAAAAGAACAAAGAGTTGTCCTTATCGTTTAAAGTTTGTAATTTTTACATTGCGTAAAAACTAACCGATTAATGTACAATTAGGCAATTATCCGCAGAATTATGCGTTGATTTTCGTGGTAACTAACTTTGCTGTGTTGCTATGATTTACAGAAATTATGTAGTTAAAAAGCGTAACACAGAAAAGCTTCATTAACTGGGAAAGATTAAGTTGAACCAGCTACCTTTCATAAAAAATAATTTTGAAGTATACTGTTAAAAATATATTCATAGCATTATACATGCATTTGAATGAAACATTTATCGATTTTATTAGTTGGAAACAAAATGCTAAGCATCTTGCAACTGGGGTAGTTATCCGGGAAAAGTATGTTTGCAATACTCGCAACTACTACCGAGGTGGTAAGGAACAGAAAGAGGAACTGCGACACCAATTTGACAAGAGCTAAATGCTCATAATGATGTTTAAGATACAGTCATCGGCAATCTCTTATAAATGAAAGGTATGCTCGTGTGTTCCGAACATAGGCCGAGATGTGTTTGCGTGTGCATACTCAGGACCGCATTATTTGTGATTCGCAGGTCAAGTGGGCAAACTAATTGTTGCAAGAGGAGGACCCATCATTGCCCAAGAATGTGCGCAAAATCTTATGAAAAGTTCTTCCTGTTGTCGCATCACGTCGGGCGGCAACCTTCCTTGTAAACATGTCATCCACGTTGACACACCAAACGACGCGAATCGGCTAACTGATGCACTCAGAAAGGTTCTCAAAGCTGCAGATGAAATGCAATTGACATCCATCGGGTTTCCAGCAATCGGAGCAGGTGGGGATTCTCGAAACATTGAAAATGCAAAATATTCTGCAAACTGAAACTGCGTTATCTATGGTTTGTTTGACTTTCTTTTAGTGTTACATGAAAGCAGTTGTCATCGCGAGCCTGATGGGCAAAAAATCTTTAAGAATGGTTGTTGCGGTTATCACAAGTCCTAATAAAAAACGTATAAAGGATTTTCGTTGCACACTACAGTGTGTTCCAACTACAGGCACGCGAACATTCACAGTATTGATTTAATGTTGTGTGTATGTTACAGTAGGTAATTATAATTGGAACAGGCATAACATATTTTAATAAAAATGTACAATATTAGCGGCGTTGGACTAGACTCCAGAGAGCTTATGGAAATTAGTCAGCAAATATCTTTGCCAAACTGAAAGATTTCCAACCAAAATTGTATTCAATGTTTGGAAACATATGTGTGTGAGAGTATGTTTTCTTAGGTAAAGCACATCAAATATAAAAACAGAAATGTAATAGCAGACGAAACACTGGACAATAGTCTTCGACTGGCTGCTGACATTAGTGTTGGTTAACATTGGTGTAAGAACGATGGTGTCAGAGAAGCCTCGACCATAGCCATTTCGCTGACAGAGATTTGCAGCAAATTGCTATTTGTTATTGTGTAATAATTTCCATGATGCCCTCACTTATCGTCCTTTTTTAGTTTTAAATGATATGAATCTATTGTTTTATACCTCATTTTCTTGGAAGTGGCGTGCAAGTTTCGTTTTTACAAAATGGCCTGTGGGTCAAAAGAAGTTGGATCACACTGGCATAGTACATTGGATAGAAGAACAATAATTAGACATGCGCATTCCCAACAATACAGTATCTGTTATGAAATTTTGAAGCCTGCAACGCTTTCAGACAAGTCACAAGCTTACGATATTTTCAAGATGTTATTTGCCACAGAGTGGTTTGTCCCCTTGTATTCCGCGATTCTATGTAAAATAGTAAACCATTCCTACATTCTACTAATTCAATTTTACATTACATAAAGAAACCTAAACAAAAGTCAAAATACGCAGATCTGCTACACATTTGTCAGTGCTGTTAAAAGTTGTTGCAGTTGCTCAACAAGCAATCGAATTTTTGCGACATTTAAGTTGCTTACTTTATACTGTAACAAATGCAAGCAACCAGTTCAGTTACCCCTTAGGCCAAGGTCATGTGACCTCCATCCATTTGTAGAAAATAATATTGTCCACCATTATCCTTATTCCTATTTTACAGGAAATATCGGACTAAACAGCGTTGATGTCGCGAAAAGCATGAAAACAGCGTTTGACGACTTCGATCAACGTCAACCAAAATACCTGCAGAGGATTGAGGTATGGATTTTCCAACAAAACCTCCTTTCAGACTTTCAGCAGCATCTATCGGCAGTCAGCCAATCCAAGCCACAACAGCAGCAATCAATGTTTGGAAAAGTGAAAAGTTTCTTGGGGTTTTCAGGTAAGTCTTCGGATCTGATCAGATATTGACCCATTAAGTTGGTATGTGAAAGAAACGCAAGTTACCTTTTTCTCTTCTTTTTAAAGTACTACGCAGTTTTTATGGGTTAGGGCGCAAATAAACAGCTTCTTTTGTTGGTTTGTGAGCTCTTTCAAAGTTTGGGACGTTACTTAAAAAATGAAATTTTGAAAATTTGAAAAAACTCAAACATTTGTACAAAAGCAAAAGCTTTGACTGCTCCTGTGAACATTTGTTGAGTTGTAATGACATAGGGTTAAAGTCAGTGATTGTACCAGTCCCTTCGCCACGGGGGGACTTTGGTGGGCTTAGCCCCCCCCAAACAAAGCTCCAAGCCCCCCCAAATGAAATATGAAACAATGTAAATTAACGGAAAATTTGTCAAATTTGAATGTCAAGCCCCCCTGTTGACGACTTTCTAGCGACGGTTCTGGATTGTACTTCACACAAAAGTAAAATATGCATGCAAAATTTAATAAGATGTTGAATTGTATTGCTTATTCTCTTGTACCGAATAATGGAAAATCCGAAAAAGTGGCCAAGGCACATGTTTTTTAACGTTGTTTTTCTCTTCGGCTTAACTGTTTGTTAAAAGCGGGATTTCAACTTTTGGAAGGTGTTTGCATTGGTAACAATTTCATTGAAATTATCCTAGACAAAATTTACTACATTGCCTGGGGCATTAGGCACAGTCTGTATTATTTAGTTTTCTCTCTTATTAGATAAAGTGAACGGACGATTTTTTGTCAAGATTTGAAGAGGTTTTCTTTCACAAATCGTCACAACTCCGAGCATATCAACTCAGGTTACACTTCCCAATGACGCTAACGTGTATCAGGAGTGCGATGTAAAAACTGGTTCAATTGGGAAACATTTCGCTAGCAGAGTTAAGCGCAGTAGAAAATTGTCATTTAAAAATTTTGTAATATTTTTTGAGAAAAAATTTCAGTTTCAAAGGGTTTGTTAAATAAATCGTTTTTCAAAAATTAGTGATATCTTTTATATATAGATATGGACCGTTTGCGCCATGCAAATTTTTTTTGTATTAAAAATGTCACGCCAAGAGATTGACATCGCACCGAACTGCTTGGAATAAACAAGATACGAGTGATGACAGCGACGAAAAGGCCTCATCGCGGCACTATACAGTGTTTTGTGGAATTCCAAATTTTGACCCTTACCTTGTTACTTTTCAGAACAGCGTAGTTTTGACTCTATGGATACCTGTGAAGATAATTGTCTCAACAAACTTACACCTAAATTGACATCCTTGAATCTTGATCCTCACTCGTGTGAAATAATAATTTTTGTTTCCTAATGATTTTTTTTTTTTCTTTAGCGATGTTCATGCAGTTTTTTCAAATAAGATTTTTGTAATTTCTCTCAGACCTATTGTTTAATGCCCTCCATTAGCAAACATCCTGTAATCCATTAGCCGAATTTTGGGTCTCATTTTTTCGATGGTCACCTTTTGTAAGGCTTTCGATGGAGTACGCCAGTCAAAGCCTTTATATATACTCCACATTGTATTCTTGTGCATCTCGCTACCCGCTATGGTTTGACTCATTGTCGCTTTGCTTGAAGGTGGTTGTCGTTGTTTCATAATTGGCATCAGTTTAATTTTCAGCTTTAGTGAGAACAGGATAATTTCAAGTTGTCAGCCTACGTGTCACAGCTTGTGTTTGATTTACTGTAGGCTACAGTTCGCGTGATTTCTTTACGACAGCTTTAGTTCTTCACTCGTAAGTTTTAGCTTGCAATTTTCAAGGTTGAGGATGCGTATAGCTACGTGAAATGATTTCCTATTAAAACTATTTGCTCATTAACTCCACTGCGTCACCTTTGAGGAGACTAATTGCTGGATTACATCTTAGTATAGAAATAGTTTCCACTGCAGTAAGTCCACGAAATGCCACGATTCAATACAAGCATAACTGTTCTTTCTGTTTTGTAGGTTTCAATAAATTTGTTGTTTGTATTTTCGTTGGTATCAGTGCATTGGCAGACAAACTTGCCTGCATCATGAATATGAAATGCTAAATAATACTTGACATTTTTTTAAAACCAACTTCATCCACTGTTTGAGCATTGCAAAAGATAAGTTAGTCGCGCTGCTCTTCGTTTAAATGTTAACAAAGCGAGCAACACTTACCACGTTAAACATCAGCAGCAGTAATAGATATAGACTCTGGTTCGCTGAAATCGATGTTGAATGTGGTGATTTTAACTTGTTACAAAGTCTGTATAAATTTATCTGGATCACCTGCTTTTCCTCATTTTTTTATCTGGTTGCAATTTTGAAAGTGCTGTTTCGTGTGAGTGTATATCGCCGCACTGCCAACGTATTTGTAATAGCAGTATAATCTTTGTACTACCATTGTATGTTTTGGAATTTGTAAATTGCCTTGATTAGTTTTGTGGATTGTACTCCTCAAACAATTCCTTGTCCAGGTACATTACGTATTATTGTTTTAAACAAGCTTTGAACGAACATACGAGTACTTATGTGGTGTAAAAACAAAACTTCAATCTACGTTGCATTAGTACTGAAAACGGTCGTTAACTATCTTCATGCTTGCGCACAAGGATGTTATCATGGCAATGGTTATTTTCAGCAGACGAAAAACCAGCTGTTGTGACAAGGCAATCGGCGTCGATGCTTCCTAAAGCTGGAAATCAAGTGGACAAGGAATTTGTAAACATTTTATTTTGTTCACACAACGAAGAAAATGTGATAGAGGTAGCGTGACTCGAATGCTTGCCCGCATTTTCAGTAAAAAACTGCGACATCTCGAACGAATTGCAGGATGGGATAGAAGATGCGCGGGGCAATTTTGCTTTGGCACTGCGTTACCCTGTACCTTCAAACTGCTTCTAGCCATTCGCAACTGTCCAGTCCTGACCGTTTCGCCATAACATGCTAAATGACGTGTGGCAGGATTTCCGACGTTCGGCATTTTATCCGATTTGGGAGAATCCATAACTAAGACCCCACATTTGCATTTGGATGTTACCGTCCGTGGCTGCGTTACGCTTAAATGAGCCTGATTTCAGATCTTCCGAGAAGCAGCTGTCTGCTACAAACTCTTGTGCTTAAATTTTCAATGAGTACAGACTTCCAGGCTGGTTTTCTCGGTCTTCTCCAACCTGAAGATTTCGCGTCCAACTCGTGGTTTTCATGTTGGTGAACTGATCACTCTTGATACAAATTATTAATAATGTGTGATTGGCAGGCCCGTAGCCAGGTTTTAACGTTTGGGGATAAAAATACACATTCAGGGTGACACGATTTTTCTTTTATTATATGTTTAAAACATTTTTTTCGGGACGCAAAATTTGGGGAGCACAAAAACATTTGGGGAGCATTTCCCCCAATTCCCCCGTGGCTACGGGCCTGGTAGTTTCGCTAAAATACGTATAGCTCAATTTAAAAAAATGATTGATACAGTTTCAAAAAAAAGCTAATGTCACATGCCGGGAATTGCACTTGCAGAAATGCAATCAAGTTGTTTTTTCCTCTCACCTGCTAATGACAACGGAACATATAAAACCTTTTTACCATTTCTAGTTAAAGACATTTCTCAATTAGATTATTGATATTGAGAAAAACAGTGCAAGCATCCAGTTGTCTAAATAGAAAATAAAGAATATCTTGCTATTCCGAGGACACCAAGTTAATTCACAGTATATCTAAAAGCTAAACTGGTGTATCAGACAAAACGCAACACAGAAGTGTCCGTTCTTCGTTTTACCTGTTTTACGTTTTAGCTGATACACCAGTTGAGCTGCTAGATATACAGGAAATAAAGAAGCTATGAGATGAAGCCCTCAACCTAATTTTTATGAATAAATCTTGTTCTACTGAACATTAGGCCAGTTTAATTTCATGTGCTGAGTGTTTGTAGTTATGATATCAAATTTTTGGAACACCCTATACATTGCCTTATAGAAAATCTGCAGGTAGGTCGACCGAAACGTTTTCGTAGTTCAAACGTTTTTCGTTTAGCACCAGCAGTGCCAAACTTGAACACTATATGATGCAAGTCGTGTTGCTACTCTTATCTCATGCTTCTGTGTAGCATTAGCAACCGCTGTATCGGCGTCCTTTGTCTCTTGTGTTGATTTAAGTAATAGCTATGCCTATGGTATGCTAAAATGATGCATTTGCTCTCGTGGTATGCAGCACCTGTCTCCGTTAAATTGCACATCTTCTGCCTTTGTTTGCATCGTATGTCTTTGCCCAATAACAGTAAATCCCATCTATGTTTTAAACAAGGATTTTCAAAAATGATGCACCTCCTGTTTCTTCCTGAAGCACTTATCTTTGTTCGAAAACAATTCATAGCAATAAAAATGAAAATGGTGAATATTCTTTCCAGGCATCAGTATCCCCTGTTTCTTCTGCATGCACTGTCTCTGTCTAAAAACAATCAATATCAAATACGATCAAACGAATACATTTTTCCTTCGGTTATGCAGCATCCCCTAAACTGGTCGAGTTCACTGAAACAGGCAATCGAATGTCCGTGAAAGACTGCACAGTTAAAAGCTTAATCGGTGTGACTGATTTTAGAATGTTGGTTGAGATAAGATTGTATCGAACAAAATCACCAGTAATGCAATAATCTCCATCATTTGACGTTACTAAGTTTTCAAATACCAGTATTATAAAATAAATAAACAATTTCTTATCGATTGAGATGTACACTTGCATATCTTTCATTTTTCTTCAGTGCAGAATACTCCTCTTAGAGTGCCTTCAATTCCAAATGAAAGAACGCTTTTTCAGTATGTGGTATGTTGTTGCTAAGCAACCAATGACACTTTACACGACAAAAGTTACAAACGGACGTTAAGCAAGTTAATGCAACGATTGTTATCATCAGTTCGTTTCCTTTAAGGCTCGCCAGAGCATCGACGACAAAGTAAAAGATCTGACACTCAGGAAAGAGATTGAAGATGAGGTTCTAACAGAACTGACGCAGGCGGAGGAATACGAATTACTTCTCATTAGTAAAAAATACAAGGTCACGATTGAAAGAAGAACAGAACGAGGATCCAGGTGAAAATGTCTTTCAGTGCTTAAAATGTAACCGTATGCTACTTTAAAAGTTCTGAAACCATGGCTTGCCCTGATCGAACACTGCAAAATAGGCTGTTAAATGTTTTATTTTTATTTGCCTACATGTCAGTGGTTAATTACTGTAAAAAAAGTGCTCAGTTTGTGACAGTAGATCCGTTTTACCCATATAACTATGTGCATGGCTTATTGCCTGCGGAAAGTAAGTCATTCGAAACAGATCTCCCATATTTTTTTAGTTTATGTACCGCCGAAGCATATGATACCCGGTGAGTTTGAGACACAATTGCTGTTAAGAAGGCACTGGAATTAGGTGACCACTGCGTTTATCAAACGGAACTAGAGCCAGGTTTGTCCACGTGCTTGGTGTTACCCTGAAAAAAGTTTTTGAATTCTGAGGTTAATCTTCGTAGTTCTCTTCAATTTTATCGCATTAAAACAACAAATCATAGCTGCCAGTAAACCACGCCCCCAGTCTTCTGACGCACGAGTACACACTCAACCTCAACCGTGCAATCACTCCAATTCTTGGTTTCTTATACAGACAGTGCTCCCATGCAGTCTTAATCAAAGGCTCTAGACGCAAAGCGACCAGCAAATCTAGATTTTACGCAGCATAAAGAGATCCGAGAAACCATAAAGCTCCAAACATAAAATTGTGTTCCATTGAACGCCCACGCAAGCCATGATTGTGGTTTTTAAGGACGTTTCTGGCCATAACTCGCGAACGCATTAGGTTAGGAAGTCAGTGAAGACATCCTCGGATGCGGAAGACAGGGTTTTCTGATAAGCCTTATAATGCTACCTTGACATTTGAACTTTTTGAGAAAAATTTTAATTTGTGATTTTCCGGAAGCCACTTTCGCTCCACAGCTATTTGAATAAAAACTACGATTTTTCGACTACGCAAAAAAACGGATTTCCCGTAAAAATACACCACACCGACGACACAAGTACGCGCAACATTCCTCAGAAGATGGGTTGCTCTGGGGAGAAAACGTAACACGTTGGCATAAACGTTTCTATATAAAAAATGTTAAGTCATGACCATAACCGTGAAAAAATAATTGAAAGAAAATGTATCTTCTTTTGGAGAGGCAAAGGTAGCAAAACCCAAAATTTAGGGGCTGTTTTTGTTATTTTTTGGTTTTATCATTTTTGTCTTACCTTTCCGGTAACGTCTTACATGCTGATGTAGCTTCTGTAGCTCGGACGTTACAGGTGGAAACGTCCTTAAAAACCACGAGCTTCCTGGAGAAGCGCTGCGACTGATACAGTCTGAAATCTAATACCAAGTTCGTGTTAAATTCGTGAAATCCATTGGCAAATTTTGGAGGTCCCAGTCTTAAACATAGGGGCAGGGAGGGCCGCTTGATACTAAGGCACCAACAGTCATAACCAGTGCTGGATTTATCTATCGGTTAAGAAAGGTAAAGAGCCATGCGCGTCTGCAGTGGGACAGTTTCCCCCTGAAAAATAAAAATTTTGAAAAAATTACATAGAAAACAGCATAAACATTTCTCAACAGTTCATTCAGTAAAGCAGGTTACTACTTAACAGTCAATATTCTAGCAGTCTTACGAGGTATGCCATGATATGATCTAAATACATTCACAACAATCCAAAAATTGGTACTGGTGGGAAAATGAAGGCTTGCAGCAGCCGTATGCTGCCTTCACACTCTCCGAATGTGTTTTCGTTCATGTTTACATGCGAGCCAGCACGTTTATAAATCGATCAGATGGTGTGTGTATATGTGCGCGTGCTTGTGTGTTAACAGATTTAATTTTTACGCTGCGCTGATACTCCCGATTTAGCAAATATCACGCAAAATTGGCAACGCTGGCCTGAGAGTCTTGAACATCCTACAGTGTGATGGTGCATGTTGAGTTAATTGATAATAACGGATTTGTTGTAAAATAATTTTTCCTAAAATTGTGCCTTTTTCTTCAATATTCTCCGCCAGTGATACGGAATTGAGCTAATCTGTTCGATGCAACAGTGCTGCCACTTTGCACCAGAGCTCTTCTTGGGAAGGAAAACCCACTCCCCTCAGACCCTCCCAGGACGGCGATCTCATGCCCCCTGCAGGCCTGCATCGTTTTCTGCGAACGTCCATGGATGCCTATAGCATTAGAATCTAGGAACCCTTTAAGAAAAAAAGTTATCTTTAATGTTTCATCAGCAAGGTGGAACCCATTTTTTTGAAAAAATCTATAGATTCAGTAAATATCGCAATCGATGACAAACGTTGCAATTGCAAAAGTCATAAATATCGTTGTAAAAATAAACGGCCGTTTTTTCAACACTTTGGGTTACGAGAATTTTCCTACCATGATTTCTTTTTTGATAACTACTAAAGAATGATTTTTTAAACTGTAATCTGAGCATGAGTGAAAGATGCACAAGGTGCAGCCAATTCTTTATACTCATTTCATGTTATAATTAAAGATTGTAACTTTTCGTTCTTAAAACAGAACCCATAAAAATGGTGTTAAATCCTACAAAGATCAGTTAACTTCAAGAACTTTGCAGGTTTTAAACTTCAGTCTGTGTACAATCATTCCCCAAAGTTTCATTCGTTGAAGTCCCTTCGCATAAAAGTCATGTTCTTTCCGAAATATGCCAGCAATTGACTGCGTAGTCTAAGTGATTTTTTAGGGCTCCGCCCGACCGAATCGCGTACAGTATCAATTTTACTTTGCGTCCTAGCACTCACCGTCCGACCAGAATAAGTATCCCTCAGACATTTTGAATTAAGATTGTGCACAGTCCCATGTTCTTGTAACTTCTGAATCCAGTCAAAAATTCTGCTGTTTGATGGAGCCTGACGACACTGAAACTTTCTCCGAAAACTTGTTTGCACTGCTTCGCAGGGTTGCGGAGTCGGAGGTAAAATATCCAACTCTGACTCCAACTCCCGACTCCGATTTTCCAAGTTCCGACTCCAAACCCCGAGTTTCCAAAATTTCCGACTCCGAGTCCTTAACATAAAGGAATTGAAATTTGGCTGTTAAAATCAGTGGAAATCGTAGTACACAGCAAGAAATCTGTCTCAACAAAAGTTTCAAAAAAATTCTACCATTTCAACACGAATTCCCAATGTAGGAGTGCGATGTAAAAAATGATTCAGTTGGATATCCGGAGTCGGAGTCGGACAAAAACATCCGACTCCGGCTCCTAGTGTTGTTAGGAATCCGACTCCACCCAACAACATCCCACTGCTTACGACACCGGCTCCGACTCCGTAACTCTGCTACTTTGTTTGAATTGTTAGCGAAATAAGCCTCCACCCAAAATGCCTTCTCGTTGGTTGATCAAGACATGGTGGTAAAAACTATTGTTGCAATATTTCATGCACTAAGTCTACTCCTACAACCTAAAAAAGAAAAGGGGAATAATTAAAATTAAAAATTTTATTCAAAGATTTGTGGTTCTGTTTTCTTTGGTCACCCTGTATGACAAAACAGAAAATTTGAATCCGAAGCAATACTCGTAAAATTTCCGATTTTGTAAATTTTGCTGTAAAGTCTGTTTGGTCTGTTTATGTAGTTGTTGAATTTAGCGCTATTCCATTTCCTGAGAATGGGAATTTGGATGGGTACTTACAAATGTCGTAGCCATACCTTGACATGCAAACGAAATGGTCTGTTTCACTTGAGAGTGACAAACAGTCACCGGTGCGGTACTCGATGAAATAGTGTTTGTGGTTTTACAGATATGTCAAGGCCCTTCTTATCAGCGGGTTGAACCGCAACGTCTATGAAGCTTACAACGCTTCTATAACGTTGGTTCATGAGTTGAAGGAAGCGCTTATATCTTCCCGGTATGCAATTTGGAAATACAAGGGCAAGGATGGAAATATGCACGAGTTTCCTCTCCGAGCTAGTAACGAGCTTGAAAAAGCTTTCAAGGTATGCAATTTATCGTTTTCTCTAAATATATCTGTTTTAGAAAACCTCGTTAAAACTTATTTGTTGAAATTCGCTATCAGGCTGCTCTGCACTTGCCATCCATTGCTGCTTTTTTATGCACAATGTATGAAGCACCAGCAGTAAAGGATGAGTGTGATTTCAATGCAGCGTTGGCCTGGGCCTTACCACTACCAACCCTACCGTTATTGTTGGCGCATGATTTGCATCCCATTTCATCCATGTTTTAGCTTGTATTGGTAATTTATAAGTGGGGTTTTTGTTAACTCTTTGAATACAGTGCAATAAAATAGGTTGGTGATTGAAACTTTCTTTTGGCCATTTGCAGAAGGTTTAGGAGTTAAGGCAAACACTGCGCAAAATTTGTTTCCGTCTGTTTGCCTCCTTCGCCTACAAGCTTTCTCTCATGACAACGGCTTACTGCACGAGCGTGTCTCCTTAGTGCACGGTTTGATCCCTCCAACAAAAAAATGCATGGGATGCTCTTGGCCTGGTGTACGTTACTCAGATTGTTGGTTTAATGAATTCAATACTCCCAAAAGCATGCTAGCATAATGGCGTAAATGATAAGTTTATTTTATACGGAACCATAGGTGCAAGTACAACATCGCTTATTAAATATGTGCCGCGAAATAATTGAACCAAAGCTGGATGATGCCAATTGCGGCTCTCGTCCTGGATGTAGCACTACAGTCTGAATTTTCACACTGCAGTAAATTTTCGAGGAATCTCGGGAGTATGCAAAAGATGCCTTCGCTTGTTTTGTCGACGTCGAAAAATCATTCGACCGAATCCTTCGAGAAAAAGTGTATGGACTGATGCGGGAGTACGGTGGTGACGGCTCCTTGTTACTTTCTGTTTAATCACGGTATTCCTGCTCAGATGTTTGTCCGTATTGGCTGTGTTAAGCCATAACCATTAGCAGGAAGGTGTTGGACATCGACAAGGTGTGTGCTAGCCACTCCTCTTCAAAGTCTGTATCAGTGGTTTTCAACCTATGTTGTACCACGACCGCGACCTATTGTTGCAACCAGGGGCGTAGCGTCCATGCATACAAGGCATGCAGTGCATGCCGTACTTTCAATCAACAAGACTTAATTACTTCAAACCTTTGAATTCAAAATTATTATCGAATACAAAACCTAAAGAGAAAAAGTAGGGGGACATGGCATATGATATCCCCACGGTCTGAAAAAGTGGGGGGACACGTCCCCGTGTCCCCCACCAAATTGCGCCCATGCGTGTGACCAATGCGCCTGAGTGAATAGCTTCATTCCACAGGTGGGCAATTAATTTGACTTGGGGGCCATTTGAAGAAGGCTGCGTTTAGCGGAGGGCATACCTTCTAATCATCAGAAGAATCTAATGAAAATAGAGGCAAGTCTCGGTTCAAGTTTTGGGCTAAGTTAGAGGAAATTTCAGTATTGTTGGTTTTTTCCTGAGTACTTTCGCGGGCCATTGAAAACGCTGAGGCGGACCGCATGAAACCCGTGGGTCGCCCACCCCTAGCTACGCTTATTCAGGGTTTTTTGACACAGTATAAGACTATGTAACTTGTTGGAATACGTCTTATCCGTTCAGCTTTATTTCTGGTGTCTGAGAGAGTTCTTAGAGACGATTGCAGCTCTTGCCGAGACTCCAGAATCTGGAGTCCAGATGTTTGCAACTCTTCTTTGGAAGTGACGTTGACAAGTCTTGCTATATGAACTAACGTGATAATTTGCGGTTTCTTTAAAGACCAGGGCAACGCTTTTTTGAAAAAAGCACCCTGCTTTGAAAATCCCGAGATATAATTTCTACCTTATTGGCTATTGCTGCCAAAGAAGCGCATTTTTGTGACTGTAGCCGTAACATGGGGCATTTGTGTGGTGTAGAAAGCAGGCTCGTAGCCACGGAGTGGCATTGGGGGGAAGTGCCACCCCAAATATTTTTGTACCTCCACAAATTGTGTGTTTCCCAATAGAATTTGTTTTAAGCATATAATTAAAACAAAAATCTTGCCGCCTAAAGTGCATTCTCAGGGTCCCCACGGTCATTGAAATCATTGAAAATCCTGGAAAAATAAATTTTCTTGGAAAGTCATGGAAAAGTCGTTGAAAATTGATACAAATTTGAAAGTCATGGAAAAATTGAAAAAGCATTATAAATTTAGGAGAGCTAAAAAAGGAACAAAATTTTTCAATGTTTTTCAAGCGACGCAACAACTATCAATATTTCTTTTTCGGCTCTTAACTGCACAACCTCCTGTACAACTAACTGGCCTACTTGGAATCTGAATGCAGCACGGCTGTCTAAAATTTTCATAATGACGCATCAACATACTGAAGCAAAAAATCATTTCCCCTAAAAAACGAGGAACCCTCACGGAGCCCCTAAATCTCACGTAACCCCACAATATGTGTTGTGGAACAATAGGGTTCCACGGAACCCCTGTTGAAGAATACTGAGCAAGATTATATTTATCCACACACACGTGTGTGTTTTTTTGAAGAGCACAAATCCAACTACACATTTATTAGATTTACACAGAAATGTTTTTTAGACCAAACAATGCGCTTTTACTCGCAGGTACAAAACTTAAGAGCACTTACAAAACTTAGAGCAGGGGTTCTTAACCTCTTTCCTCCGATTCCCCACTTTTTAGTGGGCTGTTGCGATCAGAAATCCCGAGCGGCATGTGCGCAATGCTTCACACCGTGGCAGCAACCAACAATAGAGATCATGCTCGCAATATCTCTTACTATTGCTTGCTCGCGCTGCACATATGATGGTGTTATTCTTCACGCACATCCCGTTCGTGGTGAATCA
>JGI24021J15306_10000103_pt1 | contig 41754 bp, 28 predicted proteins | sample Ectturendosymbi1_FD_15306 | JGI IMG/M metagenome (IMG submission 15306)
AAAAACGGCGTAGTTCACTTTTTTATGGCAACGGGGCCCGCGCTTAAAAAATACTGTGGGCCCCGCGCCGGCACCACACACTTTCGATTGAAAGTGTTAGTTTGTATAAGTTAGCAGGCGTAGCGCGGGGCCCGATTGGAAGCAATCGGTCCAATCGACTAAAGGCCGGCCCTGGCTACCACTGAGGGCTTTTTCCACCCAGCTGTTTTTTTAGTCGACCTGGGTGTCTAGGTTTAATTATGCAAAATGGCATTAGATCTGTGTTTTTTGAAGTGATAAATTCATCAGTAACTTCACTGTGTTCAATAATAAAAAGAACTTTTTACTACAGTGTTTACATGCGCACATCAGGTAAGAAAGTACGCATATCGGATGAAGCAGAACGTGTTATATTCTCAATACAAGATCATTGTCAGGGTTATATACGGTGGTGTGTTTAAGGGAAGGCAATCGAGACACTTGCCTCGACCCCCTTTTTATCCCCCTCAAGGTGTTTCACGCGTAACGCTCAATTTATGTGAAAAATTTATTATCCGCTCATATAATATTTTCCGAATCACATCATAATTCAGTAGTCTGCCTTCAAAGGGGCCTCCAAGAGCAATTGCAATGTGTCAGTAGGCTATCTTCTTTCAAAGGGGCCCCCAACAACAACTGTAAGGTGCAGGTACTCTGCTTTCCAAAGGCGCCCAACAGCAACTGCACTATGTGAGTACTCTGCTTTCAAAGGGACCGCAATAACAACTGTAGTCATGGGCGTCGGAAGGGGGGTGCAGGGGGGTCCTTGGCCCCCCCTGGATTTTGAAATTATCAGCAAAAAAGGTTGTTTTTTCAATTTCGAGGGGTAAAAACCAAATTTCACCACTTTTGGCCCCCTGGAAAAAATTTTGGGAAAATCCCCTACTGGCTCCCCCCTGGAAAAAATCCTTCCGACGCCCATGACTGTAGTATAACAGCAAATGTAATGTGCAAGTCGGTTACGCTTTCAAAGTGCCCAACAACAACTTTAACGTGTAAGTAGGTTACTTTGCTTTCAAAGGGGCCTCCAACAGCAGTTGTAATGTGTAAATACCTTCCTTTCAAAGGGGTCTAAAGTAACTGCTAAGCATTTTTCTTTCAAATGTCCCCCAGCTTCACTGACTTCTAGTGCTTCATATTTCAATTTGGGGATTCGAAGCTTTCTTTGGGAGACTAAGTGGTGACGGGCCTGAATCTTGGGCCCCTGTGACAGCGTTCCCTTCCAATTGGGGGGTAAGGAGTGCGGCTGATACGGCTCTGGGTGTCGCAGAATACCTGAGAATATGTTGGATAACTTGGCTTCAGAAAAGTCAAACCACTCATTGAAGCTGTGAGCAACATTCTCCAATTTAATCCAAATGGGTCTAATTCAAGTATCATTTTTCATCCTTTCTTTTTTATGATGAATAGAAAACGACATATAATCACGCCGAGGTTTCCATCAAACGTTGCCAGGTCCACATGGACCAACATACGCCAGATAGCTTCAAAAAAATGCCAAACAAGCCGAAATAGGCCGATGTCTCTCCGTTTTGAATTACCTAGATGAGAAATGGCAAAATTAGTGTTGCTATGGAACCAAGCCTAGAATACAAATTGTTAATCTCGCAGGGTTTCTCAACCTTTTTGAGCATGTGGCCCAATTAATAAACAAAGAGGGTCCGTGGCCCACTGGCTGTACAACTTCTCCAGTGCGACAACTGTTGCACATGTACAGAGCAGAAATAAAAACAACATTTGATAACACAACTTTGGATACTTAATGCAAAGGCTGAGCCTGTTTGCTGTTAGAAAGCATAGATATTCGAGGCTCAGTACCTGATAATGCACAGATCAAATCATCTTCCACATCACGCCTGCTTCTAGATTTCGTTTTTATGGAAACAAGAGCCGTCTCTGTCTCAAAATCAGTAACTGTATATTGTGCACAACGTGGTACTGGTATACCACGTGGAAATTTCCATGTCGCAATAATTTCTAGCACCAAATGGCGAAACAGAGCGTATTACGACGCTTGTAGCTTTATACACATTTTCGATTTTAAGAGGTGCATCTTGCAAAATGTACTCAAAATCAATAATACCAGGCCGTGGCCCATCAAAAACTTTTCCAAGGCCCGTAGGTTGAGAAACCCTCTTATAGAAAATGTCTAACGAAAACACCCATCAGTGTTCGGACCAATCAAATACAGGTTATGAAAATACTAATATGCACCATGGCATAGTTTTTAATTACTTCGAATCTGGTACACAAGCGTCTGATATGTTATCTTTGACAAGATGCAGTCACAGAGAACCCACAGAAAAATTTTGGTTTCCAGGATCAGATGGACCAAGTGCGCCATATCTCTACTCAAAACATGCTAAATATCTTCAATAAATGCGAAACACGCAGCAAATACTGCAAATGTTTAAACTCAAAGGAGACAAGTTTTTAAGAAATGCCAAAAACTGACGTAGGCTACATCCCAAATCATTTTTGAAAGGCCAAATTTCTGAAATGTGGCATTAAAAATGCCAACTTGGCAACCCTGTCTCTGGTAACTCGCGATTTGTATAAGAAATCGAACCAAAACTCTTATCCATATCACTGACATTAGTAGCGGAAGTAGATCTTTCTCTAGTGTCATGCTCTCAAATTACAAATAATGCACTCACTGTTCCTGCGAAACGCAACCTGTCATTTTTTCAAAAAACCCAGGGCTTGCTGCAATCGGCGTTCTTTTCATTTTGCTGACCAACTCTCAATGAACGTGCGATAGTCTACTGCAGTTAAACGACTTCGCTCCTGTAAATACGTGCTGTGAATAGTAAAACAGTGAACAACAGAATGGGCTCACATCGCGAACAGGACAATTCGAACATGACTAAGGACTTGTCCTGTTTTCCAACTTTTACAAATACAGCGTGAATAAAGTTTCTTTCTTAGATTTTACAGGGGGGAAATCATCCCCTGGATCTGTCCCTGTGTCTGACTGACGTGATTAGCAGTTAAAATACAAAAATCTTGGCAAAAGCAGTGTGTAGCCTTCTTACGAACAAACTCTCCTAACTAAGCTCCAGGAACACCTGCACGATTGGTGTCGTACCTTTAATATCTAAAACTGGCATATTCATATTTGTCTTCCAAGTTTAACATTGAAAACGCCTACAGGAAACGTTGCACATGCGTCTCTAATACGTATATAGACAAAATTTCCCTGCATAGCGATTAATCCAGTGGCAACAATTCATTCAAATACCAGAAAATTAGTCTCTGAAAGGACTGTTGCTCAAATGAATCATAGTCCCCCCCCTCCAGCGATAACACTACTGTCTAAATCAGTGATGGAATTCGTTACTTTTTCACTTTTTCAATTATTGGTCAATTGCATTGCTAGTGTAATGGAATTTTCTAGTACCGCTAACAGAAAAGACAGTAATATGTCGTTCTTGACCGGAAGTTAAAGTGATAACGACAAAACAGTTTGCTTCACATCTCCTTAACTGTGGATGAAGATCATGATTGTCTCGCGGAAAATTTTCGAAGTGAAAAAATCGCTATCCAACCATTCGTTGTTTGCAGACATTTTGTGTTATCCGCGCTTCCTGGGCTAAAGACTTTGGACTTCAGCGGAGTGACCAAACAAGACAGATCAACTGCTGAAATTTGGAGCGCAATGAACAAGCATATGCCGAAAAGAAAGAGTAAAAAAAGCGAATAAGAGGATTGTTACCAATCTATACTCATTTCTCTTGCGTACAACCTTGTATCAACCGCAGTAGATGTATGTAATGTCTTAGTTTGAAGGAAACTGTCAACAGCAGTCCGGATTTGTTTTATCCTACGTACACATCTGCTCGCTAACCTGTGTGGTTTTTCATATTGTGTGCAATTCGTACGGGAAAAAGCACCGTTAACATTTCTGCTTTGTAGAAATACTGCTTGATTTTTTTAATGAAACGTTTATCACTGTGACAAGCGTTGACTTTAGTCAATGCTATATCGTATAGGAAGCGTATGCAGTACCAGTACCAAGAGAGCGTACCGCGAAGCAACGTAACGTTGAAACTTATCTGTATTCTGTGAGCGCACGATCTTTGCCGTGCTCTTGAGAATTCTACATGCTTTGCCGTTGATTTTTGGAAGGAAGGTACAAAGACTGCCGTTTGTTTGTGACGTGTCATTTCCAACTCGCGACTATTGAATTCATGCAATAACTGCCAAGAGAAGCTGTTATGATAAATAACATGCAATAAGTCTGTCGTCAGCATTAAACCCATATTCAGCGTTGCGCTTGACTGACCTTTATTAACAAGTACATACATCTGCACGCCGAAACCAACTAAAACAGCAGCAGGTATCGTTAGACATAGTGAAGTTGGAGCCGAGAAACCTATACAATTTGATTTTTATCGCTTGAGTATATGAGCGAAATTGTACATACACAAAGAATACAAACCAATGACGGACACATCTGTGCAAAGCGTTCGGGACTATGGGGAGTGAAAGCAATTCCTCCTCTTGCATTGTCCACCAAACCTTGACCCGCAGCGGGTTGGTCGTGAAATTGCACTGAGCTTAAAACCAAGCCACACAACATTGAGAATAATGTTGTCATCGTTCATCAGCTGCTGAGGGGTTGGCGTTTTCTTTGAGATGTTGGAAAGCTCTTGATGGATCCAACTTAGACTTTCTCGTTGAAATGATTTGCTGTTTAAGAGCACTGACCTGATTCTTGAGTTTTAGATTCTCCTGTACAATAAAAAATTTGAGGGTTATGTTTGTCATTTACAAATTCTGTGTATATTCGTTGCCGGCACAGATGTTTTACCTGCTTAAGAGTTGCATTTTCCTCGTTTATCTTCACAACGTGTCGAATTTTCTGTCTGTGGTTTTGGTGACCAAGAAGGTCTGCGTACTTCTTGCCGAGTTGCGATAGCTCAGCCTGAGCGGCGTTCGTTTCATTCAGCAACATCGACCTTTCCGTCGAATAGGCATCCAACTGACTCTACAAATTTTCACAGTAGCACCCAGTAAGTCGTCAGGTCAACGTTGCGTGATTGTACCTAACGCCGCATGAACCTGAAATTTATTTTCTACTCAGTCGCGCGGTAACAGCTTGTTGATCCAACTGAAGAGTTCGCACATTTTTAATAGTTGGTGTGCTGTACATTTATTGCAATACACGCTTGAATAAAGAACGATGTGCTTTCATATCTTTGATTACAAATGTGTTGACAAGTGTGTATCAGTAACATCGACCAGTTCTATTTCTCTTAGATCCGATGAAGAGCAGTGAGTGCCGCCCTTTTGTACTCGTAATTGACTCCGTTCCATGTCGTTTTCACCCGAACTCCAGCGCTGGGGGGAAATTACGACCTTCAGCGCAGCGTTCCCTCTATAACTGCACAGCCGCAGAGAACATATGTATCGGTGTTGTTTGGTTGAGAACACTGATAACGACCACGACATCAGTGAGCTTTTCACTAAATTACACGGTTCATATTACGATGTTGATTTTACAAAAATTTAGTACCGGGTTATTTCATTATAGTTCAGACTATGGGTGGTACCACATGTTCTCCTTTTGATTGTCATTGAAATAACAAAAAAAAGTGACACCAATTTGGCGAAAATTGATTGATCGGTTTTTGATTTATAACTGTTTTTGTATTTTACCACCATTTTTACCACACGTTCGCACTGATGAACAACACAAAAATGAGTATAACTCGAGGTCTGCTGGTCCAATCCTATTGAAATTGCTGTCTATCCCCATGTTTTCTAGGTTGGGCTTTCTGAATATGCAGTTTAAATTTAGCTAAAACCAATACTTTATGATATTTGCGTTTTGACTCCCTGCATTGCTCCGCCAATTGGGATAAATGTTGAACAAATTTTTTTTTATATTTTTGCTGGTTTACATACAACACATGCCTATGTTTCCAAACATATTATTCTCATGACTAAGATTTATGAATTTTTACAACATAAGCAAATACAAGGCAAAACTTAAAGAGTTGGCTCTAAACAAATTTCTTTTGACTGCCTTTAAGACATCACAAATAACCTATGTGATGGAATCCACCTTTGATTATTTCTTATGGAACTTCCGCACTTCAACAATCCTTCAAGCTTAAACAGTTTAAGGTTGATGTGACCTAGCTTACTAAAGACTTTTTAGAGTTCAAAGCATCTCATTAAATTGAAGTGTTGAAATGAAGGGAAGATCTTATGAGATTGCCAACATAGTTTAGAGGTTGCATAAACTTCCATAAGTTGAAACATTTTAATAAAATTCATAGTTTTGGATACATCATCCTGAAAACATTGTTCAAATAACGTACATGTTTTTGTTACTGTGATATACATGTATATACACAACAGGAAAGCAACTGCAGTATTTTTCTAATGCGACTTAGTGACTGCAGGGACATCAGTCACGACTTTTGTGCCCTGCGTAGGTTAATACTCGCATGGTCCCGAAATGCCGGAAGCCTGCGGTACCCGTTTTCAAGCGATTAATATGAAGCATCCTTATTCTAATATCTAATGCGTTCCTGATTTAACACTAGCACGGGCGAGCGCGTCAGTTGACGCATTCCAAGTGTGGATCTCAACCGTGTGATGAAACTGCATTAATATTAATTTAGACAAAACGAAATTTGTACAACTTTTGCCTTAAAATGGCAAAGTAGCCAAGCATCTACTTAAAATGGCCAGGCGCGTCAATCGTCGCACCTCATGTATTCATGTTCTCCGGATACAGAAGGTGTGATATACACCACGCAGGGTGTGACGCAGGCAATGCAACGTGTCATAAAGTTTACAGAAGAGGTGCTGCAGTCTACCAAATGAGTTTATCACCACATACGAGAGAAAATGCTGCGATAGTGTTGTTCCCGTTAATAAATGAACAGGGTGGGATCTCAGCAGGATTGGGACAATTTCTGCAGAGAACTGCTTTGTTGTAGGGTATACGAGAATAGCTGGGCCCTGCTATACAGTTGCTATACTACGACGTAGCTCTTCGATAGTATAGTACATAGTAGGATGAAGTGGCGAATATGCCGAGACGTTTACGGTGCAGACGGCATTGCTACTGATTCGCTTGGTGAGGATTCAGGCGGGGAAAGTTCTAACGAAGACATTGATCAGCAGAATCATGTGCAGTTGAATCGGGCCTTGACTGGAAAAGACAGAATACGGGGACAGTCTTTGTCCATTTCCCATGTGGAACAAGGACACTTGCAACAGCAAAACATCAGGACTTCATCCCTGGCCCAACATCATTTGTTACAAGAGTCATCGAAAGCAATCCGTCTTCATATCATCGCGTTTTCCTTTATGAAGCAATGCTCAGAAATATAGGATGTACAGGGGATGAAGCCCATCGCGTTTCTGGCGAATCATATTGAGATGTGACACTGGACGAGTTCGGCCAGTTTGTTGGGCTGGTTATTGCCAAAGCGATTTTAGGACTAGGGGTCTTCCCAGGACGGTTTGCGGAATACATCCTACCAAGAAGTAGATTCAAGGATAATGCGTTTCGACAAGAGGAAGAGGTGGCAAAGTTTCCTTCATGACAAGTTTAGCCCAGTTTTCACATTGCGGGACCGTTTTATTGAGAATTCTGAGAAGGCGTAGGCTCCTGGTTCACTCATAACCACTGATGAACAATTGCTTCCATGTAAAGCTAAATGCAGGTTTATTGAACACATGCCGAATAAACCAGACAGATTTAGTTTGAAGTTTTGGATTGCTGTTGATGTGGAGGCAGCGGCACCCACTAAAATGGCTTTCACTGCATGGGGAAAGAAGAGATTAAGGATGCTTTTGTAAACGTACATAGTGATGTGAAGCCGGTGCAACCACTTTTCAAGCAAGTTGATGAACAATACAAAAGTGCGTTTGAAAAACTTTCCAGTTACTTAGTTCGGGGGTTGTCTAGTTTTCACACAACATGCGAACAGCAAACAAAACCCACCATAAACTCAACTGAGCAACCCGATATTTTACCTCTTTTCAGAGAGACGTTCCACTCCAAAAAAGCGTACACAGTAAACGTCAGCATTTCTCTCACAACCGGTAAAATGGCAAGTTACACTATGCCGCTCAAAGACATGAAACTTGGTTGTTGACAAAGCACGCTAAGGGTAGAAGGAAAAAACAAAGGTGCACAGAAACTTGCAGTAATCTATAACTTGAACAAAATTCACTTTTTTGGGAAAGTTGCGATACCTCTGGATGGGTGTCACGGGATGCCCGTCTCCCCATACTTGGAACGTGCTCATTTAAAGTGCCGAGGTTTTGGAGATAAGTTTTTTACACAGCTGTAAATGCTCGTAAAACAGTGGTCCTGCATTCAGATACAAAAGTTTTGGGCATCGATCATGGAAGCTGGTTCTGCTGAAGAGCATATAGAATCGTTTGAAGTCACAACAAAGTCATCACTTAGAAGTTTCGTCATTCATGATCGAGCCCGCAAGCAGGTCAAATTAGACAAATTATAGTAGCGAATGTCAGTGAACGACAGTACGAGACGCAATACACGATAGGAATAAAATCCAGAACCTTACGGCAGTAATACGCAAGCAAACCAACCTTAAACGGCTTCACTTTCTCAAGCAATTCTTCATACAGTGATTTCCAGCTGAAAAAATACAGTTGACTAGGATATTTTGGCTTTCAACGCGCATACAAACGCCGGCAATTGTGTGATAAAGATGTCACTTGGACACGAACCAACCTTGTCACCCTAAAGAAAGTGAAGGTTACTCTCATATTATTGCAAAACGTTTGCCACGTTTTGGAATTGCGGCATTCAGGTATTTAACAAGTCTTTTACACGTGGAGCTACTTTTTCGTAACAGTTAAGAGTTCGGTTACCTGAATCTACGCGCAGAACTCACCACCATAAAAATATTATTGACTTTTTTCACAATTTTGTATCAACGGATCATAAGACGAAGCATACCTTTGCGTCCCATTTTCAGAGTTTCTCTCGCTGTGTTGCTCCTCCATTTTTGCCACATCTTGCTGTAACCTCTCCACCTTCTTCTCCAAGATCTCGTTCATATGCTTTAAGCTGGAAGACATTGCATCATTATAACGTGTTGAAGCCAGCATCAAGGCTTGCCAACGAAATAAAGTCTTTGAGTCCACCATAATGATTAAAGTCCCATCGAGCGGATTTCATGGTTCAACTCTTCGATACTAATAATAAAAATGATTATTATCTAATAATAGTTTGTTAAGTGTATTTCTGATGATAATAATCAGCTCAGGAATGAGGGATCACTGAATCCGTTTGACATTGACCCAGCATTATATTGTGTGCTATTAAAATGTGGGCACGGCAAGGTTAACGCTTTTGTTCAAGGAGCACTACTGCAATTCACTCAGCGCCCGACATACCGCCTTCCCGACGCGAGGACACTTTTTGCACCACTGACCTACCGCCGACCACGACTGCGGTGTACAGACTCTAATTACTACGACCATGAGGAACAGGTTAAGATACACCTTGTAAATTTGAAAAAAAAAACTCAAACTGTCAATAAGAGTAAACTTCGGGTGAAACTTACTCAATTGTTTGTAATAGAACTGTCATTTCCTTACCATCAAGGATTGGCGTGGACGGCAACACATGGGCTGTTAACGGTGGCGATAAGTTGTACTCAAGCAAGTGCCTGGGACAACTTACTATAGTGTGTTGTTATAATCAAGTATCTTTTGTACTAATTTCAGCTTAAAACATCTTCTCACGGGAAAACTAAATAAAAACCTAAAAAACGGTGGTAAAGTTGGGTTGAAGACGAACTGTACTATCACGAAAACGCCATTTGCTACGCCCCCGATTGGGGAGGTTTTGGTAGATTTTGCAACAACATTGTTATTTAAACACGTATCACGGCAATCGCCAGAAAATATACTGAGATTCATGTCTGACAGGCACATGGTGCATATGATCATGGTACTTGTTAAGAACTACAGTTTTACCCTGACAACCAGTGTGTTCAGCAGAGTAGACCACGGGGCCTGAAAAATGGTGTCTGACAAGGACCAGCCTTGCTAGCAGAGCTGTCCTTGTCAACCAGTCCCGTGACCAGGGGGAGCTTCGCTCCCCTCTGGAAAAATGTGTTGGCACAGTTAAAAAATTTGGGCCTCTCTCAGAAAACTCTTCGCCCCACCTGGTGTCCCAAGCTGTTTACGGGCCTGTTGTCAACATCTACATCTCTGGCTTGTCAACCACTGTTTCCAAGAAGTACGTTCATGACCGTAACGCTGTGCACAGTTTCTTCAGCTCTAGTCCATTTAAAGGCAGAGAGTATTGTACTCAGACTTGGTGTCGCAGTGCACAAATCCTCCTCATTGGCTCAATCATCGCCGCACTGCGATTTGCGACTGGGTGCTCCGTCCTACTCCATCGAATAATCTGCCGGTCCTGGCAGGCATCCAACCTGCCGAGTTCTTCCGCAAAGCAGCAACACAGCCTCTTGCATGCAGCGCTTTGGAGCCTGGACACTTGCTCCACTTCGCACTCACCAGTACACCTGATGAGAAGCAAGAGCAGCTAAAATCGAGTCACTCATTTGTTTCTGCTGCGCAGGAACTGCTCCATCGACAGCAGTGCTGCACACTGGGAGGACTCCATGTGGAAGATGGGGTGGGGAAAAGCAACACCAGCCTCCGTGAGTTCATACCTGATGTCAGCACCAACCCTGCTGGAATGTCCCTCCAAAGATAAAATGGGTCAAGGCTTAATCGCGAACCGCCTTCGTATTGGATTTGGACGATTCCATTTCAGCATGTGTAAATGGGGTCTGGCTCCAGACAGCCAGCGAGTGTGGTGCCGAGGAACAAACCGCAGATCACATTGTACTTAAGTGTACCAAACACTCGCTTTCTAATGGGGCACATGGTCTACGCCATCCAAAAAAGCAGCGCGTACCTTAGCAGTTTCAAATCTTGCCAGTGGAAGCAGCACTTGACTTCTAATTTCTACAAGATCCTGAAAATGCGCCTCAACACAATGCGACCTGGCAGCAGTGACGTAGCGAACGCATCCCATAATGTTTTCTATTGACTTGTCGTGATTACAAAATGAAATCATGTTAGCTCGATTTTCAAGGTTACAATCAACGTTCTGGCAAACTGAACTGTAAAACAATATTTGCAGAATAACGCTTAACTTTCGTCTTCTGCAAACAAACTTCCATAAGAAAAAGTTGTTCACATAACTTTAAGAAAATATTTTACACAGGAAAAATGTTTTCTTAGACAAAAACATTATAAAAGTAGGGGGATATCACTATTGAACAGACACTTGACTTAAGTTCTTTTGACGGCATCCGTCATTAATCTAACATTTAAAATCGCTGCAGCGGGTTTAGCTTTCAACACAGATTTATTGAGTCATACGACTCAACTGGTAAGCAGAAACAATGCAACAAAACATCATGCTGAAAAGCAACGAATTGTCATTGGAAATAAGAATAAACGAAAACACAATGGCAAAAGAACTCGGTGCAAACGAAGATTGTCGCTGTGTCACATAGGATTTGTGAAGGACCACGGAAGTCATCCGGTTAACCAACCATGTTTGAAACTTACTGACAGGGGTTAGAAAACACGTTTTGAAAACAAACTAACAACACAGTATACGGTAAGGAAAAATTACAGATGAAAAGAGCATGCTTACGTACACATGGGAGTGGATCTAGTTTTATTGAGGAAATTGGGTGTAAAAAAATACTGAACACAGTAAGAAACTAAAAAACCAATGTAGTGACGAAAACGATAGAGTGTAACTCTATCCGTAAGAAGGGGATGTGCACAAGAATAACAAACAAAAAAATACATACAAAATAGCCGCTTAGATTTATCAAATTACTAAATCCAGTAGAGGCAGGATTATGCTCCTCTAGTAGTGAAATTTTACGTGAACACATTATTTATATGATCATAGAAAACTTTCAATTTCGGTCAACCTACAAATTATATCAATCGAGTGGGGGCAGATGCAAAAAAGTAAGGAATTTGGCAAATAATACCTTTTAATTTCCATGTCTTTTTCTTCATTTTGGGAAGTAGTCTGGCAACGTAAGGTCTGGAGTTCATTCAGTGCATTTTGTGCTTCTTCCTTGGCAGATTTCATATCACTTTCGCGTTGATTCAGCTTCTTCTGGGTTTCGAAAATACGCCTGCGTTAAGTTTATGAAGTTAGCTTGGAGTTAAACTTAAACAGCAGACAAACTGTCTTAAAGTCACAGATGAAGACCACTGTTTTCTTTTGTTTTATATGATGTTTGATGGCGCTTTGCAACTACTAATGGTCTTGTAGCGTCATGACCGAGTTTGTACAAGGTCTGGTATGATTTGACTCGGTCTGTTTTGCGTTTCTGGATGTCCCTGTAGCTCTTCCGCACACCGTACGCCTGGTAAGAAGGCTACAGTACCAATTTACAAGGTCTTGGTAAGACCCGGCCGAGAGTCGAACTCCAGACCTACCTGCACCGTAGCGGATGCACTTACCACCAGGCCACAGGCTGGTGAAGAGCACTGTGCTTATCCCGAATATTACTGTCGTGATTTATAATGATTGCAGGCGCTGTTCGCCGGCGTGTTCACTGATTGGACATCGTGTCTTGTTGTCTTTATCTACTGTGTCATTGCTAGTTTTCGCAGTTTGTCAATCGCATGCGTAGTTCTACTTTAAGAAAGCCGAACTTGAGGTGAAACGGACTGCTTTACAACAATCACACTTGTACTCTTCACGAAACAGTTATTCTACATCATTCTTTACTTATGGGCGCAGACAGTTCTCCCTGTTTTTCAGAATATTACAAAATAATTGTACATTTTTCACAAAACCACTTTAACAAAAATGTTGGAAACTTACAGTGAATCGCAGGTAGATAGTTCCCATTAAATCTTTTTATGAAAAAACATTACAGGAAAAAACAATAAGATCGGTGGTAGGCATAAAAAGTAAAACAACAATGCTGAAATAGTGAACAGTATCGTAGTATCGTATTAAACCACTGTGACTAAAGTAGGAAAGATTAGTCGACGTTGAAAAATAAACAGGACTAAGAAATTGCGGTTAAAGCTGGTAGTTTGTATGTAAGAACACGAAAAACTTGCAAATATAACCTTGCAACAACAGCACAGTCGCTACACCTTCATGTTTGCTCAATATATTTTTTCCATCTCTGTAGTATTGTTCAGGATTGCGTAGCAAGCTTTTCAATAATATTTAACATTTTTCCATTACATATATAAAGGCACTTCATTTTACAGCCATGTATACAACATTGTTCAGACAAATATTAAACTGAGGTGCGGAACTCAGTTGATTTCGGCGCAGTAAGCAACACTGCAGCAAATCTTCAGTCTTGCACGTTTCTTGCAAGTACGACAAACCGACTTTTTTTTCAAGAGGGGCAAGAGCAAATTTTAAATATCAACTGAATGCCCAAGGTTATAGAATCATAGCAACGTGGTTCTGGTTTACATTTCTCAAGTTTGTGTCTAGGTGATTGGTAGGGTTGCGATCCCGGTATTTCAACCGTTTCTTTTAGTCAAGATCTCGGGAATATCAAGAATGTATCTATGAACGTCAAAACGGTCCTATTTCACATAGATGTGTGGATTATTTATATTTTAGAGCAATTTTACAACACAAACTTGCTGTCTTGGGGGGAAAAGGGGTGTCATAAGCACTCTAGTCCTGTAATAAGATCAAGTACCGACTATCGCGTAATAATTCACTGAACAATGGCAAGTACACTTGCTGAAAGCAGTGTCGCCAATCCTAATGATTTTGGTAGTCATTCAGTCTGCTATTTATTTTTTAGATAAATCTGGTTATTTTTGATAATCCTAAAATGTGCCAACATACTTCAAGCGATTTCCCTGCTTCGGTCCGCAACAACAACCGCTGAATGAATATTTCGAGTGGACGCCAGCGAGCTCTTGGCCTGATTGGTTTGAAGATGGAAGTAGGAAAACACAAAGAGCAGTGATGCCAGGTCTAATGTGGTGCAGAAAGAAATGCAGGGCTACGAGACCAGATAAAAATATCACACAACCGAGAAAAATTGCATGAAGCACGCAACACTATCAAGCCTAAGTCATTTGAGCCTGAGCGAGACCTTTCTCGGCTTTTGGGCATTTTACGAATAAAATCAGGAACCGCCCTGAGGATAACACTCCTGATGCGCTCCTGTTTATTCGTCAGTATTATGTGAAACAAATGCGGTTAGTACATTTTATGTGTATGCTTTTTCCAATTTTGTTAATCCTGAAAGTCCTGACTTGTTGAGTAGAAATCCCGGGATTTCCGTTTTGGTCCCGAAATCCCAACCTACAGGTTAAGTGTATGGTGCTTGTCTGCGAAGTAATGCCACTCTGTGTCTTACACAGGCATCCAGAATCTTTCTTAGACTTTCAATTTAACAAATCTCAGCAAAAATTGGGTTTTCAAGAACCAGCCGCAACAACTGTTTTTGAAGAGAAAATTCGCCAGATCGTACCGCAAGGTTGGTAATCAACTTTCCAACAAATTGAACATACGTGGATCTTTTTTTCCATTATTTTTCCCAAAAGCCTCGGAAAATGATTAAGTCCGCTTTGAATGTCACGTTTGAAAATTCCTAGCTTTTTCTGAAAAGCATGAATCACAGTGATCAAGTCAAAAATAGCATATTTTCCCCTTTGCAGTTTTACATTCCAGTCGTTGAGGTGTGGACACCACGTTAGTTCCCATTTCCTTATCATTTCTCACATTTAGTTGACTTCCCTTACTCAACCATGTGACGTGAACATTGGTAAATTTGTATAATTTGCACTGTTTTTGGCAAGAAAAAGCTTCATCGCCATTTCCTAACCTTGATTCCACTGTTTTTACTGGTATAGACCTTGTAATGACAAGCGATTGTTAAACAATTGTGACGAAACAATTATTTAGAACCAGAGCACAAGTGCAACTCATGTGTGCGCTGCAATATAGCTATAAGGTCAGCTTGATCGACAAGGATACAGTTGGCGAGGAGTTAATGCTTCAGAAGTGCGTCTAAAAGCACTAAATTTTGAGATAAAAACCTCTGTGTATGGAATACTCCTTTTGTGAGGCTGACGAGACCCGGCCTTCACCATCCTAGGTCCGGATTCGGACCGCGGTCCGCCATCTGAGTTACCCTGACATGTAGGATGGATCAGTAATTGCCAACTTTTCACCAACAATGGAAGTTTTGCCCAGATTTGAGAGACTGTACACAGTGACAAAACACTCTTTTCGGAGAAGTTTAAAAAAACTTTGAGAAATCTAAAATTCAAGTTTTCATACAACCCCAATACCACTCAGATACATGCCCCACCGACCGCGACCGACAGTTTTTCAATTTTCTGTTATGACGCAATTGCCGACCGACGCTTTCTTTCGTGCGTTTTCCACGGTACAAAAAGCAAAATACGACAGGAAACCTGTGCGAAATGATTCGGGACTTAAAGTCGGTTGAAAATTAGTTGAGTTATGTACCGGCTGTGACCCGAAACCTGCGGAAGTGCCAGTGGTTCGCGCAAAATTGGCCAAATATGGTGAATCGATGTAAAGAAAGTGCATTTAGTACATACATAATGACATATTTTGTGAAAAAGCAACAAAAATTTTACAGCACCAAATTATGAACCTGCACCTCGTGAATTCATTTAATCTGGCTTCGTTTGCAGCATCAGCATCTTTTGCGGACTGCCTGAGTGATTCAATAACATTCTCCAAGTTTTTTTCTCTTCCTTGACGAGTTTTATCCGTCTTGCTTAAGGCGGCCAGCTGCGATTCGAGATGATCTGCTTTCTCTTCTTCAGATGTTAATCGATCTTTGTACCTGTGCATTGAATACCGTTGTCAAATTAACGGCAACGAACATCGCTTATAAATTTCACCACCGCATTCATCAAACTGTTAGGTTTATGTATCTTACAAGCCGTAGCACGAGGAAAGGAAAGAATACACGGTGGCACGCTCTTACTTGGGTTACACGTTAAAGCAAAATGATGGAAAGAACGGTGCTTCAAACTCGTAAAAAATTGAACATTTGACTTACACCGCGAGCTCGGAAGCCAGATTAGACCACCTGCCATTTAGAGCGCTGTTCTCAGTTTCTGCACACGACAACTTGGCTGATAGTGATTCGCAACTTGTTCGCAAGTCCGAGGCCTCTTCCTGAAAACATGCCTCGGTAATCACCCATTGCAGTCTCCAACAAGAAATGATTCAAAGTGGTTGTACACGATGTCCCAAAAAAGCAGAACCCAAGCAAATTGTATTGAATCCTAAAGGTTAACAAAATTTTAATATTTTTGCTGGACTTAACCTTCATTCTGTGTGCGATCATCCCAAAAATTTTTAGTTATCTTGGTCGCTTTACGTAAAAGTTATGTTCTTTCCAAAATGTGCTCCAAATAGACTTCGAGAGAGCGATTTCAAGAGAGACTGGCCAGCAGGAAGTTCACCGGACTTAGAACCCTCATATTTTTATCTTTTGGTGTATGCCAAGGATAATGTGTACCACAACGACCCTCAAACGATTGGTGAACCGAAATCCCCACAGAGGAGCGCGTACGAGTAATGTTTCGTGCGACGTGTTGGAGGCAAACTTGCATTGGTTTGTACTTGGTTCCTTTTTGTCCGACACTAGCAACCTACTTTAACATGCTTGAAGTGCAGAAATTAATAATATATAGTGGGATTTACGTGTAGCAATAAGTATGAGCTCGGTATACTGTAAAACACTCTGAAAACAGCTCACACGCAATTGCCGACACGAGTGACGTTCCATGCAGCGCATGATCTGCGACCAGGCCTTCATCACAAAATAACTTCAGTTTCGATGATGATCAAGGCATTCAATTTGAAGAAAAATTTGATACATCTACGGATAATTTTGTTACTTGGAACTAGAACTAAAGCCTTAGGTATGCTCATTAGCTGCAATTTTTCACGGATCATACAACGCTAATTAAAACCAGGTTTAAGCACTTTCCGTGGTACATTAACCAGTGCACGATACAACAATGCAATTAATAACAGATACAAAAAGTGGAGGACTACTCCAACACACAAACTTTAGCACTAGAAATCATGTGATGATGATCTACCATCTTTCACACAGTAACAGTCAAATAGCCTAATATACAGCATATTGCAGATGTACGTATGTGTATGCAACAGCGAAGTACAGTAGAATTTGCCTAATTCGTCACCTCAAGGAGATTAAAAAAAAGTGACGAATCAGGCGAAGTGATGAATTACGCAAACAGGTGAAAACTCTATCACAGAAGCTCGTATACTTTATCATAGTAACTCGTATACATACATAGTGCTCTTATTTGCAGTAAAATACAAGTTTATGACATTATGGTTGAATACAACAATTATTTCCTCTGCTCTATCTGGACTCCTCCATTCAAGCACCTTTTTAAATCTTTAATAAACTTTTCCGCGTTCTCTCAATGGGGATTCGGGTCGCGCTTCGCAGCTCGTGTATAAATTCGATAAACAAATTGCGAGGTGCAACAATTCTCAGATAAAGATCCTTTTAATTTGTTTGAATTCCCACACGTACTAGCTGCTTAGACATCTAAAGCAAAACTGCAAATGACGAATTAGACGAACAAAATGCTTCTCAGGGATAGAAAGAGGTGATGAATTCAGCAAATTGACGAATTAGACGAACAATATGTACACAAAAGATAGGGATTCTGCCGGGACCGACGAAAAAGTGACGAATTAAGCGATTTGACGAATTAAACGATGACGAATTAGACGAGTTCTACTGTAGAACAAAAATCACCCCAGCCTACTTAAAAGAAAAATTGTTTGGAGCTCTGTCGAAACGCATTGGGCGGTTTGGCACAAACGCTTGCGATGACCAAGATTTTCTGCAATCCTTGCTTCAGAATGAGAATCGGTGCTATTGGACTTCCGTTTGTTCACAGTCTTCACTTGAATTTAATGACTGTAGCTCCACAATGTTTTTAATGCAACTTTGGCACCAGTAAAAATATACAGTTGTTTTGAAAATTTTCCTAGGTTATTATTTTTGAGATTTTTGAACTAATGAAAAAAATTCCTTCAGAAATTCAAACTATTTCGATCATCTGGTCACACGTAATGCGTGGGTGGGGCGGCCCAAATTTGGCAAGTCAGGAAAATTACAGACAGTACGCTCGCTTTTAACTATCGAAAGCCGACCTTAAATCATGGTTTATTAGTTTGTGTTGGATCTGATCACAGAGAAGCAACTAACTTTTGCATTTTCCACTGATTGTCGTAAGGCTTCATTCTGTGCAATCAGAGTTGTCGTCTCACGTTGTAGTTCTGTATTGGTCGACGTCAAATCATCAAGTTTGTCTTTCAAGGTCGATGAAGCTTCCCTTTCGTGTTCTGAAACCAACCAACGCCATTGTTTTCGGATCAACCAGAGCCAACGAACTGTTGTCCTGGATGGCAGAAACTATCTTGGTTTATCGGTACCCACCAAAATCTCGTCGGTAGTCTTCGCACTCCTCCTTCAACTTTGTCTGCGTTTCTTCGCTTTCTTTTGAAAGTCTAAAACAAAAAATCACAAAAAAAGCACCTTAAAGTGTCACCGACCCTTATCACACTTGAGTACAGATTCCAGAAAGTATGCAGCGTTTCTCTTGAGAGCTGCTCGAAAGAAGCCAACCGTAAGTCTCCGTTTACTTAAGCGCGACGCAAACAATCGGCACAGCACCTGCCCAAGACCTTCGCACTATCAGACATTCCGCAGCAGTTTAGTGTTTGGTAACGAGAAGGAAAAGAGCTGTTTCAGTTGACCACCGGTGCAGCCGAAGTTCGCTACAGATGGTAACACTTCTTTGAAACAGAAATAAGGCACAAACTGCACCAGCTCAAGAATGTCAACGCGGAGAACTGTCGGACAAAGCAGGTAGATAGTAATTTTCATATAGGTGATGCAGCAATGAGATTGATCGTTGTAGACCGATGATTCCCAAAATCGGGACAATTTGAAAGGCCTTCAACGGCGAATTTTAGCGACCGGTAAAAATGTGCGCAGGAGAAAGTCACAATTCAATGAATAAGACTTCGCTTATCAGGTTATAAAATGTGCATATCCGAGGGATAACATCACGACTTCAGACGATTGTGTGGAAATGTCCGTAAAAAGGTTGGCATACACTGTTGTAGTAACAACTGTTGTAGTAACAACAGTGTCGTACGAAGCATTCAACGCATACTGAAGAGAAGCAGCATCTTTTTCACATCAAAGTAAGCACAGAGTTCATGAGCAGGGACGTGTGAGGCTTTTTTTAACTTGTCGCAGGGCATTGAATTACATGACGTATATCTCTACTGGGCCAGCAAACAGCATGTCAACCACCAGATGTCAACATAATAGTAAATCCAGACCGCTTATCTAGAGCAAACACACTGAATAACGGGACGCGACTGTTGCCATGTAATTTCCCGGCATGGCATTACTTGCGACAGGTTAAAGCAGCAAGAAGGCACAACCTAGTTTCGTACTGAAGCTACAACCATTTGTCTGGTGTGTCATGAATTTGAAAGAACCATCCATTTTACTTCTCTGTAGCAAGGCGAACTCTGAGGTGAGGGAAAAACAGAAAAAGATTGAATGGGGAGAATGCAAGGCAATAAAGCGTCGAAACGTTTAGTTAAGTGTAATGTACCTTCACCTTTGACAAATACAGTTGCTTTGGTTTTATTTGGCAATTGACGAAAGTTCTTGACTCTTGACAATGCTTGCAGTAACTGATGCATTGATTCAAAAAATGATCTAATATACATTAGGACGATCTATTAGATTTAAAACTTGCCGATCTTGATAAATCAGGAAGACAATTCTGTAACGCGCGTTTGGTGCTCAATCTGACTGTAGTGCAAAACACGTCACGCCGCAAGCTGTTACATCTACAACGCAGAGACAACCGCGAAATCGGGCACCACCACCAGTTCAATTGCACAACTAGAACGGCTCTTGCGAAAATATTTTGCTTTTCAACGTAATAAACATACAAAAATTTTATTTTGGTTAATTCTTAGGCCACCATCCGCCCAGTAGAACTGCAATGCTGATAGTGATAAAGCAGTGGTTTGCAACTAGCTTAGGCAAAGCTCGCTAGGATGAAAGACAATGCAATCAGCGCTCCCTTGCATGTGTCCGCGATGAGGTGAAGCTTCTTAAAGGAGCCACACAAGAAAACGAAATTAGGTTAACTGTTGCACAAAAGTATGTACGTTGTTTCGCTCATAAATGTTGCGAGCAATTCATAGGTGAGTTGCGGCTGAACGACCATAACGTAACCCAGAGGAGGAAGACTTGTAAAAATAAGCTCAACGCTAAGAATACTTCGAAAGTGTCCATTTTCACTGTCTACTCGACTGGTTAAGATCTTATGAAGGGTAAGAAAAACTGCCTTTACTGTTACGACATTTGCTCAATTTTTCCTGTTCATCCCAACTTGCAAAACGTCAGTCGATGAAGAACCAGTGTTTGAAATGTTGAAAAACACACGGGTTGTAATCTTAGAAATGCTGTTGAAATTCTAGCTTGGAGGAAAACTATTCGGTCACATCCAACAGCACAATTCACATTTTATTGGTTCGGCCCAAAATGCATGTGCTGATAAGGTCGCCAGGGGAACACAACGCACGTTGGTTGACGAAGTCATGCTGTAAACTGGCCGCAAGCCGCACCAAAAGTTGTTTGAAATCATCGTAAAAAGTACGTCACTATCTAAACACAGTGCAACCCTGCCAAGAGACAGGCATGACAGGGCTAGCAAGCACGGAGTAACGCCGGTCTATTGTTTCCATAGCTGTCTTGGCCTATTTATGGCGTTCTCACAAAAGCACAACTGGATTCAAGATGAGAAGCCAAACACCACTGCCACCAAGTTTTCTCAAACTGCGGAAATAGTTGCTGCGGCCAGAAAGTCAGTCAGTTTTAATTCTCGAAACAGGCTTAGCTTACACGTAACACTGAATAGTTTGTAAACCGATGGCAAGATTCACGAATACCTTTCAATTCTCTTGAAGTACGTATAGAAGATATTTAACACAGGATAGAATGTACAAATGCGCCGGCGCGGAACATGCGAAATTGCAGCGATTGAACAATACATAGCTTCAACGGTGAGCTTGAAGTGAATTACTATGAGGGACATTGTTTCCGAGGTGTTAACTTACAGGCAGGAGCAGAATGATTGATAATTTCGTTCAACATTAAAGTGATACCTAGATTTTTGAGTCTTGTGTCTGTGCAACAAATCGAGTTATTTCGTCTCAGTAAGACTGCATGAACAATAAACCACAAACAGTACGTAAAAAATCAGCAGTCACAAGTAAGAATGCTTGCACCTCAGAGAAGGAAAGTGCTGGAGATAAACCCAAGTGCTAACAGCAGTCTTTGCACAGCCGTTGATGAAAAGCTACAATTGTTTTGAGTGACTGAATCAGCGGAAAAACCATGCAAGCACATTGGATTTCATAATATTAAAAATACCCCGGGACAATGGCTTCGGTAAACCTTTTCCCACGAACGTTTCGGTCGACCTATAGGCAGATTTCCAACAGGGAAAAGTACTATGCAACACAAAAATACGAACTTACGGCCCAAAGTTAACACTGAAATCCAACACAATCTGGTATTATGTTAGGTGTAACTATGCAACTACACGTGGTCGTTGATTAAAAAAAACTAATCGCCTGCCTAGAGTACTTACATCAGTTCAAGTAACATTTAGGAACTATTGAGTTTCAAATGTTTAAGATGCAATGATAACCGAACAGCTCATTGATTCAAAACTAGACATCTACGTGACATTTTCTAGTGACTGTGTTTGAGAACAATTGCCCACCACATCGCCACTTGGATGTTAACCAAACACGTGCGCCATAACAACTACTCAGACAAATCGCTCACCTGACAATTTCAATACTAATTACCCTGTCATTGTGCTCTGCGTGCTTTATTTTGCGCGGCCTCAGCTTCAAGTTTTATGCTTACGACGCCACTTTATACTATGGGTATGGTTGAGTATATGGGTTCGGATAAGTTTAGAACTGCCTTTGAGTTGGTTTAAGCCTCTGATCTCGTTAGATGGGAGTAAACATCTTCCAACTGCGTTATTACGACATCGAATTTCGACATATGCACAGGTTGCCAAAACAGAATATCTGATAAGAGATTGAACAACCCTACGAATCACAGTTTTGCAAATATAATATTGACAAGGTCGTTTCTAAGTGCCAATTGTCTACAAGGCAATTGTTTTACTGACAGTGGAACAGGTGTCATGATTCAGGACACTTTGAGGACGCTGAGGCATGTTGGGATGGCAACAATATGGATTCTCATGTAATCAGCCTGAGAGCAATCGTGGTGCAGCGATAAAGCAAGCTTTATTGCAAGATAACGCAATTATAAAAAGAAAATGAAGGTCTTTCAACACTTATAACAACCCGCGAATAGCTCAACTGTTATCAGCGATCGCCAGCGTAAAGATAACACGTTCTTTTTGCAGTTACAGCAATCGAAACTCAACGAAAAGACGAATGGCTGAACGAATGTCTATCCGAGAGTATCTCACTAGCTTTTTACTGAGAAAACCAGAAGACGGAAAAGAAAGCAAATTTTTACAAAATATTGCCTTGATAGTTGTTTACAAAACAGATCAATATGGGTCAGACGAAGTTATCTACACAAAGAAAATTTTGGGAAGTAAAAGTATTGATCCATTGGTGGAGTTCGTCAAAGATATGACGGGTACATACGGTAAGATGTTTAAAAATTTTTCAACGAATCAAGCCTAATGACAAGCTCGCTGGAATCAGCGAAGCGCTCAACCACAAGCTTTTTCTTAAATGGTTCACAGCAATTCATCTTCCATAAAATTTCCAAGTCAATTTGTATTACTGCTGTTCAGCAGATCTTGCAAACGGGTCGTTGAAACGAGCAACAAGCGTAATCAATCTGAATGGTGAATACGAAGACAAACTACCAAGTCACTGCTCTGTAAACATTGAAATTCTCGTCAGTAGAAGCCCCAGCAACATAGCATCAGAGCAACTGCAGGTCAGTAGGTTTCAAAAATCTAAAAAAGCAGCATTTGTAGCGGTGATTATGTGGCACGCGTAAGAACAAGTTTTGCGTTTTCAGCGATTACTGGAGTACTGCAAGCGTAATTCAATAAAATCATCAATACTTCTCACATTTGGACATCCTTATTCTTGGGACAATAAATACAACAAAGAAGGTCTACAAGCTTTGTCAGAAAAAGGAATAAAGCTCAAGCCACTCAGGTAGCTGTCTTTGTTTTAACTGCAGATGGTACAATGTAACTTGCCTGCAGAGAAAAGGTAATGGAATTTCCTTTGCACACAAGGTAGCCACTTCCAACACGCAAAACACTGACATCAACGGACCATCTAAAACTGAGACGTTGCGATGTGTTTTTTAGTTTGCAGCAAGGGCTGAACTTCATGACAGAAGACATCTGTGAGACCTTGGATACTTTCGATGGGTTGCAGACTGTTCGTGGAACTATTCTGCTCGACTATACGATGCTAAAGCGAGTCACGTCAAAAATACGAGAAGCAATCGTTATGAAGAGTGATTTTTACTATCAAGACAACGATGAATATCTACAAGAAATACTTGGTAAGCGTCACAGTGAGTTGAGCACGCGCCACAACCTTGTTGCATTTCCCGGTCGGGTCAAATGGTCCAGCCTCATGCTCGGCGTTAATGTTTGGGTACAAGAGCCCATGCGCGGTGCAACCATTGACTTACTGTAAATGCTGCAGCATTCTCGACGAAATTAGCCCCGTGGTCCCGCTGAAAGCAAGCGAACATAGGCGCCACTGACCACTCGTGACAGTTCAAAGAGAATATAAAAGCGAATATGATTAAACTGAACCTGAAAACTTGGCAATTAGTGATGCGCCTTAGCACATAATTTAATGTGCAATTTGCCGTATAGTTTGCGACAAACTACTAAAGTATCACAAAGCTGTGTCAATTCAGAAATTACCCCTACCAAATAATCTACGACCAAGGAGAACGTAAAAACCACCTTTTCGGGAAAATTCAGATCGTTAAAAACGGTTAATCCACAAGCAGCTTTAGCAACTTTGTAAAAAATATCGCTCCAGCAAGAAGTAACTCATCATTCAAGTAATCCTATAATATCAGCACAAAACGCATGTGCTTAAATGAGTGTAGAATACGTCTTATCATTCGCAAAATATTTTATCTACTACGTGTGCAACTGGTTTACCGAGAGTGACACGCTCTCTCTGCGTCGATCTCATCAAAGACAACTTCTGAACATAACAAGCAACGTTTATTAAAGAGATCGGCTTGACAAGTGGCCACGTACTTTGGCAGTTACGCGAATGAAAAATGTATTGAAATACATCATTCATGAGCAAAAATTTCAAGGCACATCATAGAATTCGTCAAACGCAATTCGGTTTACCAGCTTGTCACGGACATTGCGATTCTATATTGCACTCAACCTTAATACTTCGCGTTGGGCACCACTTTTATCCAGACCCGTAGTCAGGCAATTAAGTTTGGCGAGGCACATCAAGTCTTACGGGAAAATGTAAATGGCCACATATTTGAACAAGATACAAAATGGGAGAAACGGGACATGGGGCAACAAGCAGGTAATGTTGCATTGGGTTCTTGCTAGTTTTACTACATTGCTAGTGTTTGCAACCCCTGCTTTAATTTGCATGCGTGATGCGAGCGGGGGTGGAACAACGATTTGTTCTATTTGGGTCGATTTTTATTCGCCTCAGGCATTGACGACCAATAACTTTACCGTAGTTTCACTGAATGGATATGCCTGTAAGTACAATGTCTTCCCACAGTAAAAATCGAACTAAGCAAGATCATATAGTGGCATGCCTTTTTAATATCATAATTTTAAGGAACACACGTAAAAAGGCCATAACCTGGTAGCGAGTTCTACGCTACTTAAATCTGCAGTTGTTTCACAAACAAATGCACTGCAACACCGGTGTGCGTACAGTACGTGCTGGATGTTGTGTGTAGAGGAGCCATTACGAACTCGTATCGAAAAAGTTTTATTGCTTCGAAGGCTTACATGAAGTAAACACCATGGTGAAGTTTACAGTTTAGCTACAATGTTGTAAAAAATTATCTTGCTTCAGTGGGACCAGCGATTTCAACGGCATTTGTCAAATTCAATTTGTGAAATTTTTCCAGGGAAAAACGGAGTTCTTCACCAAAATTGTTGTCACTGATCCACACATCGGAAAACGTCCAAGTACGCAAATTATTGAAACTGCAGCACAGATGGATTTTATACATCGTTCTTATTTGTAGGTTATCAAAATCGTCTCAGATTAAGTGATGAAAGCCTTACTACTGTGGAAGAACCTACCACATTCGGTTTGGCAACGTACAGAGATTATTTTCTATTACAAAATACGGAAGAAATTTGGGCTAAACTAAAAGTCAGCCTGTCGAAGAGGCGTGCGGGCTTGACGCAGGTAAGTGATGTGTTTAGTTTTTATCATGTTACAGTACCAAATGTCTGTGACACAAGTTGCAATTACGCACAAAATATCTCAAGTTCAGAATGCTGAGCACAACGTGATGATGTCTAGCCACTACGCGGCAAATGCGCTACGCCCGTCATGAATGCATACCGAAGTTACCAGAATACCTACAAATGTTTGCTTGAAAGGATACAGCTAACTTTTAATTACACCTTGAAAACTATATTGTTGCACTTCATGCTCGTTTCATACAACCTTAATAAAAACTACGTTTACGGCTTTGCTAGAATAGCAGTCAAAGAAAATTGTTAAAACCTGCAGAATGTTGATTTTGCGATGGTCATAAGGAAGCAATCAACCAAGTCTATAATGAAAATGCGGCCAATACTGTCATGTGAAAGAAGCATGTCAAACCAGGTTTTAGTCAAATTAATTTCCACATCCATGCATTTTCATCATTCATGACGGCTACCTGATAGAGAAAGCTACATTGTGCTATAGACAATCGTAAATTTAGACCAGGGGTACAAAACCTGCGGGCTTGTACACTGAGCATATGATTAAAAATATCAGTTATAGCGGCCGTGCATATAAACTCTTTGTCTGCTGTATTAAGATGTTTCTAAGTAGAAAAACGGCCGTAATTCACAAAAATAAACGTGATGCGACCGGCAGCAGCGAAAAGGTTGTGCATCCCTGGCTTAGACTTTCACGGGATTTTTGTAAGTGCAATGTTTATCGTTGCAGTACCAAGAGCTCTTCGAACAAGTCTACAGAGTTTCAAGAATGTCGCAAGCGTCAAAACACGCAAAGAACAGCAACGGCATACCCGGTTTCTCAGGCTTGAAAGGAAAACTCACTGATTTGACGGATTATGTCTGGAAACTGGTAACTACTGCTTGCAGTTTCCTAACTATTCTATTCAAGGTGACTAAACAAATCAAGCTTTCTAGTGCGGTAGGATCCACATCATCGAAACAAGCGCATTAACGCTGCTTTTCATTTTGTTCACTGGTGCATGTTTAGTGGTTCTCAAGTCGTATTTTTAAGGACGCAGTAGATAAACGACAAATACTTCAAACAGTTCCCGACATATTACCGACCTTAAATAATCTACATTATCAGGTGGGAGATAACATAACTCTGCACGAGGTGGCAAGTCAAGATGACATCGCTGTACACGTAACGACAACGATAAGCGAATATCCTGATCGAGTAAAATGGTGCGAAACTATAGAAGCTCTGCATGCAAACCTCAAAGACAGAATAACACTCGCTGGAATGAATAAGGTAAGCGCATGTTCGTTTATTTGTGGTTGCTGCTTGTAAGTTGCATACCCACAAAATAGATACAAAAACTTAACCGATGTTACACATGTTTGTCTCTGGGTTTTTCTTTTCGCTGAGACATTTCGGTCCTTTGTACAGAGTAACTTAAAATCTTACGTCATCTGACTGAAAAAAGCATTATGATCGAATTGACTTTATTTTTTTCGATCATTTTAAAACTTCGATCAATGACCGAAAAAAACAGTTTGTCTCCAACAAGTAAGTTTTAGTGGATAATTAAGATGAAATGTAGCCTAACCTACAAATTTAATGTCAGTAACAACTACAATAGCGGGTTGGTACTGTACTGATGTTGCACGAAACAAGTGAACAGAAAAAAATTAAGCGAGTTACAGGTGGAAGTAAACTAATACGCAGGCTAATACGCTGTATGCATTGCTAGGCTCAACTCCAGCACCACAAGGATTTCACAGAGGAGCTTAACAGCTGTGATAATGTAGTTCATATCTCCAATCAGTCAACTGATTTTCGATAGTGGTAGAGGTGAAGATTTATAAAAAAGCAACTGTCTTTGCAAGGTGAAGAACTGTGCACAAATGGATGTCACTTAGCAACATTGAATGCACTTTTCGAACCACTTTTATACGTCAGCAGTCAGCTTTCGTAGGCTTGCTGGAAATAACTTGAACATTTAGCCATAACACACTTTTTCAGTCGGTATGTGAGAAAAAACAGAGCTAATGCATGTCTGAAACGCCATCGGGGTGCTTTGACGGATCTTTTACGGCTTTACGCAAAACGTCAAGACAACTGGAGTAACACAAAATATAACTTAATTTTTTCATTTTTTTTGAACGACGAAAACCGTCCATATTGCAATCTATCGTAGCGAGTCAAGCAAATCATTTGTGTTCGCTGCGGTCGGATTCACAAAACTGTACGAGAAGTTTCCGGCAGGTGCAAACAAGTCCTAACTTCCTTCAAAGCTACGCGATCAATACTAAACCGCTCGGAGGACATCAGTTTGTTGGATTCGCTGAAACATTTCACCCAGAATTTTAGTCATTCTGCCCAACACGTTACGCTGCAGCTGCTGATAACCATTGATCAACCAAGTGATAAAATCCTGGAATAAGTGTGTTTAAGGCTGAATTAAGGTTGAAAAAACAACATTCTGTAGGCTTAAAATTACATCTGAACTACTTAGTTGAGACAACGGGAAAGTGTCTCACGACACCGCTTATGACCGTTACTCATCCCTGGCTAAGCACTTGTGCCATACCACATGAAACCAACAGAATTACTTCTATAGTAGGGCATGCCATAGTTGGTGATCCACGGAACACGATCCAAACTTGAATTGTCGATTAGTTTTGGTTGGGCGTCCAAAAGGGCGCGCTTGAAGTGACATCCACGATAACTGCGAATGATTTATTCGTCTGGCCTAAAATTAACGTTTTCTTCCGAACGAACCAAGTTCAAGCGATGACCAAAACTGTTGACGCATACAACTTCAAGCGCATCTCTTGAATGCACAGCCTAAGCATTTTAACGGAACTAATGACTAGCACAATCTTGAAATAATTAGACCTGCGGGGACTAGCTCGTTCAAACAAGCTGCGGCCACCCACATTGTGGGGGTAAGCTTTGCAGAACTGTGCATACAGTTGAAATGTAGGGGGAAACCGCGTTGGGGAAGAATCCTGGTTAAGTGTCGGGATAGGGAGGGTGGTACAACATCACAAAAAGGTGCTGAAAATCAGTTTGCGATAAAATAAGAGCAATGGTATCTCAGATCACCTTAAGTAATCGCGAAACACATGTGTCTTGAAATCCCCAAAGTAAATGCCAGGAGGAAAAGAGAGAGGAAAGAGGGTGCTGGTGGTGAAATTTGCTTAGGAGGGAGAAGTCGGAAGCCGCAAATTGCTTTAGAACATTTGCGTTGCCGAACGGGCGCGAATGAAAATCAACCCAATTTGATCCAAGGTGCACAACCATACAATCGCGATGATAGTGACTTATCTAAGGCTCTGAGCTAAAAATACTGAACTAGGCGCAGGTGGATTGCAGAATGCGTATATGGTAATTTCAGTTGGCTCTACGAAAAGCTTTAGATGCAGTGGAACACCAGTAGTACCAAATCCATAATTATCTGCAATTTTACACTGCATACCATTTCCATGAAGACACTTAACCTAGAAATTTTGCTCTTACAGGTGAGGGTTGAATCCACGATTCGATACGCAATGTATCTGTTGAGCGACGACCAATTCAAACAAACAAATGAAGGCACTCAAGGAGGCGGACATTCAACAGTCAGGAAGGAATGCTTGCATGTTCAAGACATCTTGTTCGACATGCTGGAAGACTTGGAAGACAACGTTAAACAACTAGGAAGCACAGATTTCGGAAGAGGGGCCAACCTGAAAATCGACAAGTCATCGCTGTCTTGCGCGTTAGGTCTTCTGAACAGAGCGATTCGCATTCAGTTGGACGACGGCCCTGTTTTTTCCATGAACAGCGATTTTATCGACGCTTACGCTGAACACGCAACTGCAAATGATTTTTGAAAGGAAAGCCGTGAGACGAAACGCATTCGCCTATGAGCAAATATTAAAAATTGAACTTACACACAGAGATGTCGGAACACGAAGACATTGTCCCTCTGTATTTTTGAAAGGGGCTTGGGCAAGGAGAAAGTAGAGTGACATTTGTGATTTTGCGCTCTATCAAAATCAATTTCCGACAAATTTACTGCAATGTTTGGATAAGCTGCAACCTTGGATTGGTGAAACTTACTATTTTTAGCTCAAACGTACAGCGGAAAATGCAAATGCGACTAACAATACCAGTTTGACCGCGTAACTACTGTGTGGTCATCCTTCTTAGCTTGCAATTGTTGCATAACAACGCGTAATACCAAGCGATGCGCATGTTCATTGCAACCAATGATATACACCTCTGCCATTTTCTTTATTACGGTTGGTTTAGCTTGGAATGTTTAACTTTACCATACCGCGAGCAGAATCTGCTAAAATAGCCATTGCTGCAGACCAGCCTAGTGCGTCACGAATAACATCATTATATTCAACTATCTGCGAAACCTGTGAAAGAATTACTTCAATTAAACAAACTCGAAGTTTCGTGAATAACTTAGTACACGACATTTTGGAAGAACAAATGCAGATGCCAGTTTTAACAGAGCCTGAAAGTTTACTGAGTCTAGTCCTCAATAAAATCTTGTGTGCAATCGTTGTGGACGTATCAGCAGACGCCGCCAAAAAGGAACAATTGTTATTTGTGTTGGAACGAGCAAAGACTAGTATAAAATTTTCGAAATTTCGCAAAACTACAAACATTTGTTGGATTTTATGCATGAATGCCCGGAAGGTTTGTCATCTGGTTTCCTTTCAAAATCTTCGAAGGCTATTCTTCTCATAGGTGCTGGTTAGATGCCATAAAATGGCTGCAGTGGGATGTGATGCAGGTGCAGCGAGGAATTGTCCAGGCAGACTTGCTTCGATGTTGTCCCGAAAGCTATTATGTACTTTGCTTCGCACACTGCAGGGAGCTAATTGTTAAAGATGCGATAAGACTACATCCTTCCTTGTCAGCATCTTGTAAGTAGAAGCACAAAAGGAATTAATGAACATAACCAACCTGTCCGCAACCAGATGGACAAGAGTGAAGGTAATTGAAACCATTTTTGATGTACCGAACGAACTGCGTAAAACACCCAAAATGTTAAAAGTCCATCCTTACGTTCCTGTTGACAAGGCAAGGATCTGTGGAATTTTATAACTTCAAACGTCATTGCATGTGACATGTTGCATGACACGTCTGCTGATTACACCTAATTTTCCTTACGGCACATTCTTCAAAGGTTGAAAATTGCAATGCAATAGAACAGGAACGAAATAGATATCGAGTGATTCCTGAGTGGAACCCGTGCTGTTTCTGATGCTCCAGTAAACACTGACGATGCTCGGCTCAGGAACCTCCCTTGGTGAATGACTAACGCCAACATCTGCAGCTGATGATCAAAATATAAGCTATACGCTACTGTCCTGCTATGACGTTATCGATGTAATCAAACAAAGTTTTAACGGCATAGAGAAAAGCCTGTTAAGGTCTACGGTGGAAAGAGGCACGACAACAAACAGCTTAAGATAGGCTAATCGCTGACCTTGTACCCCTTCAGCATTTCGACAAAGCATGCACCCCTAAAATTTCTTGTGACAAAAAGGCTGAGGAAAAAACAACAATCCACCGAACTTTTAACAGAACTTTATCTAAAAGTTCTGTTAAAAGTTTATCTAAAAGTTATATTAAAAATTGATCGACTTTTTGACAAATATTTGATCATTACCTATGATTTTTTAATATAATATTCACTGATATGTATAAATATATTTTCCCTTCTATTGTTAACTTTAAATGTATCCCTGCTGATAGGTAAATGTACTCCAAGTTGGAAACCCCCTGCTAATAAATCAATCGTTAAAGAAAATAATAATGCAACTTGATGATTTGCTTACATCTTTGGTTTATTTGCAATGTGGAGGGGAAAAGGAAAAAGATAATACCAAGATCACGCGTTTCAACCATCGCTGAAATTTTCAATTCAACGCTTTTTGCAAAAATGCGTTGCTCTGTGGTACACAAGTTATTTGAATTGTGCTGCACTGCACCTCTCACCTCCATATCATGTGAGCCAGTGCTCTTCAACCTTTTTTGTTATGGTGCACCCTTAAAGATGTTTTGATGAACTCATGCACCCTATTTTTACTGACAAATCCCCCACCTAATTGAGCCCATGTCTGTAAGTACCCTGACCTAAATAAGCAAGTACCCTAATTCAGTAACTCAGCCACATAATTCAGTTGATAATGGCTCATTGTCTGTTGCTTATGAATCACAAATAATTAATCAACTAATTAGGGCCTACAACAATTAGCTTGACATGGTCTGATGCTTACGCACCACACTTTTTAGAATGTGCAAAGGCAAGGTTTAATCCTGAAAGTCCTTGGTTGGTCAATGGTTCATTTGTGCTAACAGAAAGTTTTTGTATAAAGTATCTGTTTAGTGTGACAAGTTTGTGATGCACCCTTGTGAACCCTTTTGTAGTGGTGCACCCCACGCATATTTTGATGCACCCTAGGGTGCACACCGGTTGAAGAGCGCTGATGTGAGCGACCGTATAGCGCACTGCGCCAATTAAACCATGGTTGCGGGCCAACACTGGAGAAACTCACTTAACAACAATTTGCCTGTGTTCAATAGGGTACAGATAAGATTGATATCAAAACAGTTGCTACGGAATTTGCTAGCGTAGTGCTATCAGAATCAGAACAGCGTAATTTCCAAAATACGTATGGGTATAAAACTGATGTTACTTGCTGCAGCAAATGGTGTCCCATTTTTTTGCGTTTATGTAATTAGATTTTTTCAAAAAACAAAGGTTCTCATGATCTACAGCCGGCGACTGCGGTGACGTAATTACAACTCGCTAATTAGTTCCATGTGAATACACCCATCTGAAATAGTATGCCAGGCAATCACGGTTCTTCAATTTGGGAAAATTTTTGTTTATCCAATGCTTCGACTGTTTATTCTTTCAGACTCTCATACCTTCTTGATTCATATCCGTTTCATTTCGCTTGGTGATGTGATAACGAACGTGTACATTTCGTTCATTATTTTTGCGGGGACCTTATAACAACATGATTTGCTGCACATCATTGGGTTTTTAAAATAAGTTTTCATTTTGAATGTAAAGTCTGTTACACAATTAAGTACAAGTTTAATTTGCCATTACTCTTCACGTGCGCGCCTCCTCTTAACGCTGGTCCGGCGTACCTGCTTATACATCCTTTTGAATATAGAACCCCGAAAAGTTGGATTCAAGTGGTATTTAGCCAAATCACCAAAAAATCACACGGCTAAATACGTGGTATTTATATTGCCTGTCAATGCCTTCATCTCTCCAGTTTCAGATTTATTGGACTCGTCAATGTCTTGACGAGTGCTTGATAGTCTTATTTCATTCATATTACAGTCTTATATCATATTACCTGTGCGATGTAAATAACATTTATTTACAAAAAAGTTTGTTGCATGAATAGTTATCGATTGTTTTTACCTGATAACTTCAACAGTCCTCTAAGAGTACCGTGTATATGGCACTAAATTTTGCGACCAAAGTTAGCAACAGAAGCCATACCGACGCAACAGTGTTAACCTACAATTGCGGGACTGCTGCGTTTTCTGAAGTTAACATAGTGAAGATCCAAACTCGACTGACTGTTATTGAACAAACTACGTAGATTTTACGTTGTGGCGTAATTTGCTGCTACCAAGATTCGCACGATAGCTTCACTAGGTCCAACACCGCATGCATCAAACCAAGTTCTACGGCAGCTTAAAGCACTTTGCGGGATAGTCCACACATTGTTCAAACGAGAGGAATCTGGCTCTGTGTGTGTTTGAAATATAACCATTTGTCAGACCAAACGTCTAACCCACAACCACGTTTGAATGAAACGCTATCGCGTTAAAAAAAACACTTTAGATTTGATTGACCGAACCGTCTTTAAATATGTGGCAAATTTCTGGCATTATACACACGCTGATAGCGCATATACTGTAAGCACATACAAGCACATGGAACACATAAAATCGAACGGACAAATCGTTTCTACAGGAAGCGATCGAACGGCATTTATGATCAAACGGCCTGTCTCCAACAGCAGTCGGACTCGGTAATGTGCGCATGGTATGCTTGCAATTTTCTTGAAGCCTATGAAACTCGTCAATTATGCAGAAGGGGCGTAATAACAAATTCCATTAATCCCTTCTCTTTCATCGCATTGGTGCAACGTAATGAACTACCTTGGAGAGGCGCTGAAGAAGCAAAAAGATCAGAGGCGCGTACTGTCCTGGAAGACGACCGCAGTAATATATTCACATACAGACGGAATACACGTTCTTGGCGGAGGAAGTGGATGCTTGCAGCGTTGTATGGTAAAAAGAACGAAAGAGGAATTGCAGATGAGCAAAGCACTAGATTTTTAATACAGTCAGACGCCTGCGTGTTTTGCAGCAAAACCAAATCCTAATGCCAAAATTAGCTACTTGCTGCTATATCTCGCCATCTTTGCGCTAACAAGCATTTTAAAGTAATTGAACGAAATTAGCAGACACCAAAGACAGATTACAATTTACTGTTACAGGCCAGAGCGCAAAAGTAGGCAGCAGCTACTTGATACAATGTTGAAAGTTGTGGAGCCAGCCACGATATCGCTTCGCGAGTACGTGGACTTTTTTCTGAAAACTAGTACCACAGATGCTGACGCCAGTCGCATAATTGTAAAATGCGATCTTGTTTACGACGGTCAGTTAAGGTGGGTAAGGGTTGATTTCTACGCAGAAATGAAATACTTCAGTTTTCTAAAATTCACTACTAAGCTACTTCGAATGTTAATCACTGCAGTCATTTTATCCAGAAATTGTGAATCGCACAATTGTTTTTCAGGTTCAGCAAAGTGCTGCGCGGAGGCGAAAACAAGGGTGAAAATGCTGAGCTGCAACTTGCCAAAGATCTCAAAACGCTTTTAGGAGGAGACAAAAGTTGGCCTAAACGTGACTGCTCCGTCTCTGTAAGTTTATTGTGCGGCATGCGAAGCGTTTCTATCTTTTACCGATGATTAAAACGTGTCAATTTATGTGTTACCTTGAACAAGACTAACGCAACGATTTTTCGTAATAAGAATAGGCTAACATGTGGTCATTTATCGAACGCATTAACTGGTCTTGAAGCTGGAGGATAGTGGGTTTCTGGACCATCCACTCAACCGTAAATGGCCCGCACGTTTCATCCTAGTCACGCAACATTCTTCCAAAATGTATCTTCAAATAACTTGAACTCAAATGGTTGTCCAAGGATGAGCCGTGGAACTGCAAGTGGTAGCAGTAGAGTTGTGAGCAGAGCTAGTTTTTGGGGAAAATCAGCCGTGGATACGAAAATTCACATACGAGTACGTTATAGGAAAGCAAAATGCCTGGATTTTCGGGGATCTACTGTATTGTGATAAACTTGTTTATTGTTTCTTTGGGCAGAATATAAAATTACCTTAGTCACAAGAATCTCCAAACCGAAAGGGAAAATAAAATGCAATGACTAATGAAGGTATATCTTTCAGCTAAATTGGAGAAAAAACCCTTATATAGGTTTCACGCAACAAAAATACTACTAATTTCTACCCATCTAACAAAGAGTTCTTTGCTTTTTTAATTAAGAAAAGAGCTGTTTTACGTTTTTGCCTAAAGATCAATCTTTTCCACCACGTAAATGATGCTGTAGGCCAAATCTACCTGGTCTGTTTGCCACAGCGCACTGGTGCAAACATTACTGAACATGTCGCGTCAAATATCTTTGTTTAGGTCATAATTTCTTCGTTAGTTTTTTTCATTCGGTAATTTCTTTGTTCTTCAATTTTCATCTAAATTTGAGACTGACATCAGAGCAAGTAAGATTGAAACCATGTGACTAAATTTCGCTAGCCAGAGCCTAACGGACCAGCTTGTCAACCGAGCTGTTCTAAGCCAAAAACATCTCTGCAATGGTGCGTAGTGAACGTTAGAATAGACATTTAAAACCTGCTGTATCAGAGCTAAGCAGAACAAGTACCGTAGCTTAATCAACAGTGAATAGTATGCCAGGGTTGGGGAGTCGAAGGTGAAATATCCGACTTTCCAAAATTCCGACTCTGACCTTTCAAAAATTTCCTACTCCGACTCCTTAGCATAAAGGGAATGAAATTTGTCTGTTAAAATCAATGGAAATCGTGTTGCACTGCAGGAAATCTCTATTTCAACAGGAATTCCCAATTTAGGAGTGTGATGTAAAAATTGATCCAATTGGACATCCGGAGTCGGACAAAAAAATGCAACTCCGATTCCCAGTGTTGTTAGGAATCCGACTCCGACTCCACCCAAAAACCTCCGACTCCACCCAAAAACCTCCGACTCCTTACGACTCCGGCTCCGTAACCCTGTAGTAAGCATCCTCAAAGTTGTGCTGAGGCTGCAATTTAAATTCGCAAACACTGAAAATGGGAGCAAGGCGTAAGTAATTCCACTCGTACCTTTCCCATAAAAGACAGAAGCATCCTATACTTTCAGCAGCAAACAACTGTGTCAAATCACGAAATGTTGATACGTTTCTACAGGTAATAGTCAACAAGAGCTTGAGCATCATAAGCGCAGAACAATTTACACAAGTGTTCCGTCAGCTACGAAGCAAAGTGGGACAGGCAGTAACATTTCGCGTTGCCTATGCACACCCGTGCCATTACGTCAACCAGCGCGCACTGACCAACCTCCACAGAGCAGGAATCAAGCTTCAAGTTTTGACTGTGGAAGATATCCTAAAAGAAATTATTCAGGATTGCATCAGGTAAGCTGGAGCCAAATCGAAGCGGTAATCACGGTGACGCGATCTGAATGATCGTCTTTTAATCAGCACAGTGCAAGCATTGTACCTGTTGACGGCAGCAGTGTAAACAAACTGACAAGATCTGGGGCTGGCTTTATCTCTCTCGTTTGCATAAATTAACAACAATACAATTATTCCTTGTGCTACCCTCTGCTTTTTTGCTATTTACTAACCTTCCGGTCCTTCAATCTGCAGGATAAACTTGAACAGAAAAAATTTTTTAGTCAAACATTCCATCAACGTCAATGATTTCAGGCGCCAGCCAACTGAATTGGTGGAGTACTCCACGGCAATAGAAAGGGTCGTCGTTTCCACGCATAGTGTTCTTGTTTTATCACGCCTTGGCATGTGAGAATCTCGCAACAATTACGCAAAATGCGTCCTTTCCTTTTGCCATTGTTTGTGTTGAAATGTTGGTAACTTTTCAAGTACATTCCATTTGCATAGTAGGAAATACGTAGGCGTTTCACTCCCATAGCAAATATACATTATTAAGAATATTAAAAAGTGGAAAGCATTGAGTTTTTTAAAAAACCAAACGGTCAAAAAATTAACACCCTATTTTTAAAAATGATGATTGCTGTGTTTCCTACAAATAGCAGATTACGCGTAATAAAAACCGATTTAAAAAATACTCTGCCCTGGATATGTGACTTTGCCATATATTCAAAAATTGAGTTAACCTCTGTATCACCGTTCGACCGTGCTGCGAGAAAGGCATCTTTCTGCAAATCTTTTGTTTGTTTCAAGGCATCGCTTAAATATGAAAATCCAGAATTTAGCATTACATTGACTTTTGCCAGTTTTACAACGAAATACATTGTAATAGTCTATTCAAATTCACACGGTGAATCTAATTAACAATGGGCAGCAAGCATACCAGACAATCAAACGAAAAAAAGTATTGCTTGCTCACACTGTACAACTGATCAACTAGTCAAAAAAATGCGCTGTATTAAAAAAAATACAGCTTATTTTACAATTTCGATGCATACAGGAGGTGCGATCGATAATACGATGCAGGAGTCTTGGAACTGATAACATAAACAAGGTTTCACTAATTTCCTGCAGTTGAAATGAGTTGCATCTTTATTTTGAATCCTAAAAATACTTTGATTTGGTATTGACTCCACGGAGGTATAATGCGAGCGGTGAAGAATGAAATCTCAGGCTTCGCACCTTACCACCCTATTTTCCGTCTTTCAGTGATGTTCGAGGCTTGGCCAAACTGAACATCGAGAAAATACGTGGTGTTGCAATAAGCATCGACACAGTCTTGATCAATGCCGCAAGCTTCATGTTGTTCAACAGCTTTCAAATAAACTCGTCGTCATTTGTCGAACACATAACCAAAGCAAGTTACACTAAAGACCAGTACGTAACAAACTTGCGAAAGGAAATGAAGAAGGTACATTTTCACAGTAATTATACAACAAGAGATAACACAAATATCATCGTCAGGAAAGCGACGAATCAACATAGTCCTTTGTGTTTTTCAACAGATATTACGAAGCAGCAGCAAGTCTAGAGGAGAGAAAAAAGTGCAAAAACAGCAAGTAGTTTTCAACGATTCCGAAAATGACAAGGAATCCGATGTCGTGAATTCAACATGTTCAGAAAAAGATTGTGCAAAAACCAATCTTTCAGGTAGGAAACTATTAGGTTTTCAGATGAAACTCTGAAAAAGGGATCGAGACAAAACAACTCGTTGCGAATTAATATATCGTACAGCATCGTACGACAAAAAAACGTATTCGCCATTCTTTTTCGGATGCTGAGGTTTCAAAATGGACTCGCATAAAATCCTCCACTACTGGATTCGGCACTGAAGGCCTGTTAGCAAAAACAATTAACACCGATTTCAATTCGACTTCGACAAGAAATTTGTGCCAGGGAGTGTGTATTACACAAACCAAAATTTAATGTAAATACCAGTAATTACAGTACACGCTCGGAGCGGGCGACATTTGAAAAAACATGGCAATCTGAGGCAGTACCAGCCATCATGAATGGAATTCGGGAAGGGAGCGAAAACTACATCAACGGAATAGTATCTGCAACTAATGCCAGACATCTGGTACTACAGAGCTGCGCCAACATCGGTGGTCAACATTTTGCAAGAACCCAGTTTCTTCAATTTAATAGCTGAAGATAAAAATAATCCAACCATCTCTCTTTCGTATGATAGTACAGAGATGCACTCAACAAAAATCATATTAGTCATAAGAAGTTTGATACACTGGTTACCTCACACAATTATTGTTTCTGATTGCACTCTATTCCTGATAAGATTTGTAACGAAACCATCGCTGGTGAGTTCGAGACTAAGTAATTTTATTTAAACCACGTTTTCGCCGTGTACTAAACATTGTTGAACATGATCTGGTTCCGGATCAGGTTCGGACTGGACATCTTCCAATAAACATTATCGGGTCGGATTCATATATCCAACCGCGATTTTCTCTACAGTTGGGTTTATTTCGCTGGGCACAAGGTTTCTCTCCCAAAATAAAATTTCACTTTACTTGCAAATAATTCATCGGCTTGCAATGAATTTACAAGAATTCGAAGTTGCGACAAACTTTGGCAAAAGTGAGGCTATGGTACACATGATCAGAACACAAGCGAATCGCCATGCAATGTTGAGTGGTTGATTTCCTGTGAAGCACTTTTGAGGCACTGCACTTTCCTAGTGAGATACACAGCAGAACCACCAGGAGCAAACAAATAGGTTTTTTAGTAAGTCAAACAATGAATGTGCGCAATATTTATCCGACAGAAAACTTTGTTAGACTCGTGAAGAGACATTGCTTTGAAGGTGAACCTGATGAGAAAAGTGCGGTATGGCAAACACTCAGATTGCTTTTGAAAATAACCAGGCGAGCATGTCAGGTTGATACATTGGTTAACTATTTTTTATACTTTTACCACCATTGAAATGAAGGTGGGGGACCCATTTAAATCTGCAATGCTGTAAGATGAAAAACCAACATGGTGTTAGTGTTGCCGTTGATAATTCAATAAAATCCTGTACTGGAGTGTTTTTTCAGAAAAAGTCACAAATTCCAAAGTTTATAGCTAATGACCTCGAGCCGCTTGTTTCGACTGAAAGAAAAGACCTATTTGATTGAGAGCAAAGTATAGAAATGTTTCTGTTCAGGATGTGATACCACCCAGAATGACAATCAAAACACAAGCTTGATGAAGTAGCTGCTAATTGTGAAAATTGCATTAGTCAACATGATATTATATGCAGTTGATGAAAATGTTTTGACCATTGATACGTGGTCTGTTATAAAGCATGAGCATTTCGCCGTTTTGACTGCTGTTCATTTCATTTTTGACAAAAAGATGCACTCGCAAGTTCTAAGTTCATACCAGGATAATGAACAGAAGCTAAAGTGACATTAACGCAGAGGAAAGCATTGAAAAAGCGTGTTGGTCTTCAGGCATGACACTGGAAAAATAGTTCGAAACTTATATAGTAACTGATTAAGTAATAATACATTTGCTTTGTCCGTTGATCGAAGGCAGACATGCAGCTGCCACATCATAGCAACTGTGGTTAAAAATAACTTACATCTAGATTATCTAAGCCAGTGGCTTTCAACCTTTTTTGTACCGCGACCCATTATAGCAACCCACTATAACCCAACGACCTCCATCTACAACTCGAATAAAGCAATTGTAACGGTTGTGTACATAAAATATCTACTCGCGACCCCTCCAAAAATGGCTCACAACCCTCCGGGGGCCACGCCCCAGGTTGAAAACCACTGATCTCAGCTAATCTATGCCATCCGTGAATGAGAGTGACCAAACGGGAATCAATATTATTACAACTAAAAAGTCTGTCTAGTCTAGAATGAAACAAGACGGAATTCAATTTGGTCTTTGTTGGTGGAGTGTGCATTGAAATTTTTGAGAGAAGTGAATGGTGTACAGAAGTGAATGATCTTTAGCAGAGCACAGCAGTCAGCGGAGACTTATCTAGGTTTCGGTACACCTTAACAATACCTGTTTCGCTAAGTAGTCAATCAAACTTCGTGCAATTTGTGTCATAAGAATGGTTTCTTATGTTAACTTGATACATGTTGCGACTAACTTTCACCCCTTTAAATTCATGTGTTGATGGGTGTGATATTTTAACTTTAACTTTTAACTCACAAAATGGCATAACATTAAATTTAATACGGTTGTTTTCACTAGTATAGGACGTATGTTGTTGCAGGTGTCGCAGCTCATCATGTAACTCGGCCATAGTGAGGCTTAGTGATTATGCATGGAATATGGTCAGAAAATGGCTTGTTGCCCTTTGCAGAAGAACATTTTTACTCTGTAAAGCGTTAGGATATATTCCAGATCGAATTAAAGATTTGGATTGCGGTATCGGTTAAGGATCGGACTCGACCTAATGAAAATATTGGATCGGATCAGGAAAACACACAACATCAAGACTTTCAAGATGTCATGTGCGCATCGATACCAACAGTGCGGTGCCTTATAGCAGGGGTGACCAAACCTGCTCATGTATGAGTCGCATATTGCAAAACCCAAGTTACAAAGAGCCGCAACATAAAAATCTAAAAACACAAATTTATATGCAATCTACGCTTTTGTGACATCATAATTCTTTTTGGAACGACTTGCAAAAGTAATACTGCACGGCACCCTAGTTACTACAGTACCACTTAACAATATTTCTACACTTTGCAATAGAAATAAAAAATAAGAAACAAATATACACTTTTTCGGAAAGTGTAAAAAGCCGCAGTTTGGCCACCCCTGCCTTAAGTCTTACACGCGTGATCAAGTCTAGCAAGAGCGCATGAGACATCGAAACACACTTTTCAAATCAGTTTTACATTGGCAGATTTATTGCAAGTGGGAACTGGAACTTCCGCAAACGAAGCTTTCGTTAAGACAAGATTTCAACTTACAGCCGCTGAGCTCAACAATCCTGAAGAATGCCTGGAATTTCAAACACACCAAGATCTGTTTCTAGTCAGTGGAGGTACAGATTTACTGCATATTTGTGTGATTCTCTTGGGTATAAGAGTACACTACCTTGACATTACGATGCGACAGTCGAATCAAAGCTGCAAGATACCCAGTGCGGTTTTCATGTGGATATAGCACTCTAGACCAAATTTTCGTGAAATCTTGGTAGGATGCAAAAGATGTCTACCTTTGTTTTGTCCAACTCAAGACAGCATACAACCGGGTCCTTCGAGGAAAGCTTTTTACGGGGTTATGCGGAAGTACGACGTTGACGGCCGCCTGTTGCTAGACGACAAGTCATTGTATTCCTGCCCCGAAGTTTGTGTTCGTGTCAGCGGCGTTGAATCAAAACCGTTCA
>JGI24021J15306_10000104_pt1 | contig 41744 bp, 20 predicted proteins | sample Ectturendosymbi1_FD_15306 | JGI IMG/M metagenome (IMG submission 15306)
TGGTATTATTAACATAAAATACTTGTCTGGACCGAACTTATGTCCGACGTCCTTACTTGCATTGCGGGCTCACAGCTGGCTACAACACAGAGCTCAGTAACACGTCCGCTCTCGACAACGGTCAAACCGAACAGCTCTCAATAGGTCTAGCGGCGGGCGAGTTATGGCCAGAAATGTAGCGGCCACTATCCTGGTCGGCGCGGGCGTTACAGGCATCGAATCTTGAAGACTTTCCGCATCTTTAGAGGGTTTGAACAGCTCTCTAGCTTTATCGTCAGGCGAATTATGATCAAACATGCGTCTGCCATGATCGCGCTTAGCGCGGTCTTAAAGGATTTTAAGTGAAATTTTAGTAACGACAGTTAGCAGCAGTTGGGCACCTGAATAAATTCGTGACGCATCTCGAAGAGTGCGATGTTGTGACTTTATTACACGTACACCGTAGCTTCAAAGTAGCAAACAAGTATTAATTATTAACACAGCATAGTCTAGTGAAAACAACAAAAGATATGTTAAAGTCGTTTGCAAGATATATTTAATAAGTTAATTAATAATAACGCACTGACCTGATATGACCTTTCGCAGATCATCATTCCTCTAACCGAAAGACGAAACAGTCCTCTTTACAGCCATTCCGATCGTTTTTAATTCAGTGTTAAAGCTCAGAGGAACTTCGGCTTCGAATACATCGTTTGGCTTCACTTTTTTGTTCCCTGTAAACACAGTATCGTTTGCATACTTACTTAAGCCGAAACGTAAGTATTCTGCCAACCATCCATCGTTTCGCCTAACGAAGTTTTTTGAAAGTTGCTTTTGCATAAACTTTAAAAGTGTTGTTCTGTAAAAACACAACCGTAAATTTGCTTCAGTTGTTGCGAAAATTTGTTTCAAATATAGAGAAAAACTGCTTGTGTCTGTTTTGGCCATCTCACTTGTCTGCGAAAGTTTACACATAGCTACTTTTCTTCGCATTTCTCCATAGCTCTGTTTAATTTTTCTTTTGTCAGTTTCAACGGATTGCTATGCTTGATTATCCCTTCATTTAAAAATAGCTACATATTTTTTCTTTTATCACTGAGAGGTAATTTTGAATGCAAAGTAGCGCGAATTACAGAAGCGTTTTGACCAACAAGAGTTTTATCATTACGTTATTATGACGTGAAGTAACTCGGTTTTCTTGCCATTGCGCTGAACTTGACGATACAGCCCAGTGATGAATAAAACAAGCAATTAACCGCAAACACTGCTTTCGATTCACAATCGACAGTCATGATTGTACTGAAGCAATTGCGTTCTCCAATCCACGTCAAATCCTGGAGTAACGTATCTTGCAGCAAGGAAGGAACTTTTGTGCAGCTGCCTTTCATCCGGGAAACTTACTGATGTTCCTTGCGCTGATGTAGTGGAGATTATGACATGTGAATGGTGTTTCAGCTGCATATTTGCTTGTTGCGTGTTACAATTCCAAGCGATTGCCATTACTACTCTTCTGTCCTCTGTACCTCATGCGCGTTTCATTTACATTTAGAAACAAATTTGCACTCCTATTTACTTGAATCAAACCAACAATTAAAAAACTGTTGCTGAAAGTAATATTGATACTGGGTGCTCTTTCCCAAGTTATTTTGACATGAAGCAAAACCGACGCAGGCAATCGTGAAGTTATAAATGTTCAGTGGTCAACCATTGGACTTTGAGATGAGGTTCTGATCAAAAACTTAGCTGTAGGTCAATATTTTTCCCGGTATCATTACAATAAAAGCCCTGATACGTCTGCAACTAAATGAATCAAGCATTGGAAAAATTTTAAATGGATGAATTTATAGATAAAACTGAATTAAACAAGAAACTAGCTTATTTACAAATATTCAAAATGTTCGATAGAGGTACAAATTGCCTAGGGCGTACATTCTTATCGTAATATGGGAGTTTTGCCATTACTTTCATTGTTTAGATGCAAATGACTGTGACGTCAATGAGCTGACGCTGCTTTAGACAGCAGTGTAAAGTTTTCCAGCGAAATGAAATAGAAAAACTTCGGTTTGGTGAAATTTTTCTGGGGCCTAAGTAAGTTGTTCGTTTTTAAATCAAGCGGGATTACGATTGACTATCGTGTTACTGGTGAAATAATGGAGTACATGGAATGCTGATTATTCAAGAAAAAATACGAAAGATAAACCAAAAGCTTGGAGCAAGAAACTGGTCATTACATGCAAGAGTGGCTTCCCTTTTACCGGGTAAAAATACCTCGAATCCAAGAAATGGCTTCACGAACGTTCTGAAAAATACGAACGACGAACAGCGAAAACTTGGTTGAAAACAACGGATTTTTATCTTGTTTTGCTTCGTATCGTAATCATGCAACTTGATATGACAAAAATTAATGTTGAAGTGGCTTTGTTTTACTGACATGTGACAACTAAACAAATAGGAATATACGGTAAATCGATTGTAAGCAGCAAACTAAAAATTCTTTAACGAGATTAGCGTATGATCCCTGCCAAAACTCTGCTTGCGAAAAAATTGACCTACGATAACATTTTTACTGCAATACAGCTTGAGCCTATATACATATTTTGCTTGTTCCCCTGTAAAGCGGACAGAATATGCGTTGATCCTGACCCTTATGTTCGAGACATATTAGCCTGCGTAGAAAGATCTACATTCATTGTGAAGTTTCTCCACTGTTGGTGAAACAATGCTTTTTTGCGTCACAGCTCTTTGGTGACGACAGTATTGAAAACGTGGTTTAAACACATCTCCGGGCTAAAAATTCCGAATCTAGTGACAGTGCTGATGTAACTATGGTCAGTATTTGCTTTACGAAAAGATAATCTCTCTCTCTCCGTGCATGGACTCCGCAAGGAAGCCGTCACTGCATATTTGCAACATAGGGGCTTGCAGCTGGTACCATCCTTATCCTTTTGCTCTGCATAGGAGTACACCACTGGATATGTCATTCACAAGGAGGCTTTTTCATGTACGTCCCCGTCCTGCAGCAGGAAATGCACGAAAGCACTGTTTTGGATTGCGACAAAAGCAAAACTTGGATAGCAGCACTTAGTCCGCTACAATTTCGCATTCACACATAAATGATAAACCAGGACTTCGGAATCGGGAACATTTTGATTCGACTCCTACCTAGCGGCTTAAAAATTTTGAACTCCGATTCCGCGTAATTTTTTTTTTTCATTAGCATTCTTTAAAGCAGGATTTTTTTATAAAATTTTGCTGAAATCTGTAAACAATTATACGCTGCTGCTAGAAGTACGTTGGTGGATATCTGAAATAACATCCAAAGTACAGCATAGCAATACAGCAGAAAATTAATATGTCACCATTACCGTATGTTGTAGAAACGCTTGCGGTTTTAGCACAGATACAGATACAAGTAGTTTTGCCATTAAATAAGACAAAGCCATGCTTCGCCCTTTCTTGAAAGAATTTAATCAGACATTCTGAGTAGTTAACAATAAAATATGAGCGTTTTGTCTTAACGTTTCAAGCTTAGGTTTTGCGAATTAAGTAATTTTCGAAAAAGCACACTTCTGTGCATTTGTGCACCACACATTTTATATGGAAACCACTGCACGGTTTTGTCTTAGTTCGTTCATATACTTCCTTAATTTATATGGTATTTTTGATCAGTCGTTGTCTGCTTCCAAACTGACAGATAAACACACAGTTGTGTCATGACAATCCACAGAAGATTTGTAGCCATTAAACATTTGTCTCGGAAAGCAAAAGTATTTTAGAAATAAGGATTTCCCTGGTTTTTCGAAAAATATAAAAAATCAATTATTTTCAAATTCAAAATTTCTGCCAGGTTTGAGTCGCAGTTGCAAGATCCTACCAGTGCTTGTGGCCATAAGTTATCATCTAATTACACTGGGATTTGTAAAACAAATATGAAGAGCCGAGACAATTTTAACGACCGCATGCACTGTCTATGACGTCACAAGTGCCTAACGCCCCCGTCCAAGAACTAAAAACGTCCTGACGCTGCCACCTGATCGTTGTAGTTAAGATTTAAGCAGTTTAACTGTGTATATAGTCCAGCTGCACAGAAGCATTCGTTGTGCTCTCGCCAGGTTTGCTCTTGGACCAATTTGCAAAGTGCTGTAAAGCATTTTCTTCCCCACAAGCAGCATATATTGCAACTAACGGTGTAGAGTGTTGAGCACCTAAATCGGTTCGTTTCCCAGTCGGTCGTACCGAAGGCTTGCGTTTGCGATCAGAAATCCCGAGCAGCATGTCCGCAAAGCTTCGCATTGTGGCAGCAAGCAACAATAGAGTTCACACGACGAGATCACTCTATTATTGTTTGTTCGCGCCACATATATTTGGTGTCGATCTTCGCGCACATTCCGTTCGTGGTGAGCCGCGCATTCAGCGCCACGCCTGCGGAGAGGCTGCAACGCTTGAAAAGCGGTACTTGGCCCAGCCTCGTGTTCGGCGTTGATGGATGGATGCAAGGGAACGGCTCACGCGCGGTGCTTCCAATGTCCCGGCACTAGTGAAGCATTCACTGCGGAAACTGCTGCGCGCATGCGAGCGGGATGGGCGCCCGCAGACTACTCGTGACATTCCGAAACGAGTGTAAAGACGAGTATAGCAAAACTTAACTGAACCAAATTACACAGATCTGGAGTTTCGATTATACATCATCGCTCCTGCTGAGTGAGTGAGTGTATGTCCGGAAATGTGTTTAGCGATTCTTGTTCTTTATCCAGCCAAAATTAGGTCCTCTCAAACATACTAAACAAATTTTTCAGACTCATATTTTGCTGTGTATGTTAACCGCTGTTGCGTGATTAAAACAGTGAGTAGTTTTTCTCATTCAAAACAAGAACAAAACGAATCAATACTAAGATGAAGTATAAAGCAGAGACACGTTCTCATCCACGAAAAAGTTTCCATGTCTTGTTTTACTTTTCTTGTGATTGGTTGTCATGTGATGTTGAGATGGACCATTACTAAAAGCCAAAGCAAGAAAGAAAGAATAATTAAAGTTTAATCATACTCGATTTGTACTCCCTGTGGAGCAATGGTTCTAGGTGTTCCCAGTAAAAAATCTGGGGTGCCCAGATGGAGGGCCAAAGTTTTTTTTAATTGTCATGTCACAGTAAGCCAAGACATTTTCTGCCAAGATCTTTAGGAATAGGGGTCTAACCAGTTAGTTCCGAGCGAATGCAGACTGACTTTTACCAGGAATGACCTCGTAAGAAATAACTAAAAACTGCTAATGGCATTTGTTCTGTGACGATGTACTATAAGATAAACGGAGTGCAGAAGCTAAGTTTGACAACAAGGAGAAAGGTCCATATTTCTTGCTAAAATTTGGTTTTTGTTCTAGCACTTTGTGCAAATTGGATTGCGGTATCTTTTTTAACTTAACATTTTGTTGCCGATTGTTTATCAAAGGCATGCTGTGTCCGAACATGAATCTCCATCTGAGCTGGTTGTTACAACTGCAGCGATAGGTAAACACAACCAGTGCCTTTGTGTTATCGCCGCAGATGGTTTTCATGCAATCCAACTAAATGTAAAACTTCACTTCTAACTCAAGGAAAACGTTCTTTCATTAAAACAGAAATAGTTTTTGTTGCTGTAGAAAAATATTTCTGTATACGTTGTTAAAAAAATAGTTGGCATAACGTGTATCCTTTTTAGTTGGTTAACTACTTCTGATATAATTTTGGGGTTTACAACGTTTAAACTGTTACTTGTTTTGGTCGAAAGTAATGCGCAAGTCACAGAGTCCCCTAAAGTTTTTATACGGTTTCAAACTACTCAGACTGTCGTCCCTACCAACAGTTAACCAGCAGTGCAGCAGAACATTAATGTAACTATTCATTTCCTTGTTTGAACTGAAAATATTGACGTCATATGCAACTGATCGGTTTGAATATTTCTGCAAAACAAGCTACCGGGTCAAACTCAAGATCTTACAGCAAAGAGTCCGTGCACTCTCAAAGTTTGGGGAAAAATATCTCTGCAGTCGTTAACTATCACATCAGTGATGTTGGAACACTTGCGTACAGAAGACGGTGTCCATGTAGCTTGATTTTCAATGACAATGTTTCTGTTTTTCTGACGTGCTCGACCGCCATTGGCAAGATACGCCCAAACATAACGAAAAGTAAATCGGGGTGTGTGGGAGCGTCCTCTTCAAAGGCAAGTTCATACAAGAAAAATTAATATCAAAAATCATAACAGCACACGGTGTAAATTATTAAGGAACGAAAAAGCCAATACGTCATTCGACTTTCCTTCTCTAAAAATATTTCATTTTTTGTTCACACGTTCTTTGTGCCTCAAAGTTGCCCAGCGGTTTCCAGCAAGTGGAAATCTGAAAGTTTGTTTGGGGTGAACAAAGCAGTCAGTTTTACTGACAAAACTTTATGAAGAAATATACGCGCTGCAATATGCTAGTAGGCTGAAGCGCGTAAAGCTGATAACGAGCTTGGTTCAGTGACGTACCCAGCCCAAAATTTTGAGAGGGACCAAATATTTTGACTTTAACCGAGCAACAGTATTTTGTTTGGGACACCACCTCTAAAAGCACAAAACGACAAGATATACCAAAAATTGGGGGGGAAATCCCCTTTCCCCTTGGCTACGCCTATGGCTCCGTCAACTGTTTAATTCGAAATAGCACATCTTACAAAAGAGGACTACGACGCTAGAACTGTTTATGTCTCAAGTGAAAACACTCAACACTTTCGCGAAACAAACAAGTAATGTTTGCGGCCATACTCAGCTAACTGCCGTTAACCGTCTCTCATCGTAAAACTCATTCGGACAAACAACTTCCTGCTGATAAGATGGCAAATATTTGCAAATGTTTGAAGCAATTCCCGCACAGCAACGGGATTGTGAGATAACAATACGGTCCAGCTTTGCTGCTGTTGAAAACCTGTTGGGGCAATCTGCGCACCGACTCACAGTAGTCTAATGCTTCCCAATCATGGTCTCGCGCGTTGCAAATGCTGCAGATACAAATGATTGACAGTTTTCCGAGCGTAAAAATTTTGGTAAATTGCGTTTTTGAGGAACCACGCCATCTCTCAGCAACTGGTTTAGGAGGCTTACGCAGCATTCGCATAATTTCTGAAATAACAGACAAGCCAATGCTATTGCAAAGCACTTAGCTTTGCTCTTGAGTAATTTTCAATGCAAAGAACTGCGACGGAAAAAAACGTCCAGTTATTGGAAATACAGTAAACGCAAATATGATGTACGTCACAGCAAGAGTAAAAATTGTAACGATAGGGCTGGCAGTTATCAACCACAAAATGACCTAAAGCTTCCGAAGGAAAAGCATTTGCGGATGCCGTTTCCTGTACGAACGAACATTAAAAGGCTGAAATTCGCAGGTTGCTGTTTTTCAAAATAAATGAGTTTTATTTCACTAAGCGACATCTTTGGGTGATGATGCCGCTTAGTATCTCTTGCACAGATAAGTATTTTTTCCTCAGAGAAAAGCTTATTATTCTGAAGTTGTAGGTCAGGGTTTCTCAACCGGAGCCTTCGCCCCCTTGGGGACCACGGAGCGGTTCCCCGGGGGCCATGAGGTTCGGTTCCCGGTTCCCCGGGGGCTCAGTTGACTACTGATTTAAAACGGGCGCCGTTTACTTGAACGTTCTGCATCGCCGCTTTATTCAAACAAAGTTTAGAAGCCATTTGCTCAGTGTGCACAGAAGGCGTGTTGCTCCCAGGGCCTATGAGAGGGGGGTCCAGCAGGTACATTGTTCCAGGGCCCGACAGCTACGGAGGGGCCCGAGACTGAAGGAACATTTGAGTGTTTTGTTACTAACAAACTCGAAATGATATCGCGAAATTAATCCCGGTGATAAAACTGGTTTGGCCTAAAGGATTTGGTATTAAGCTAGTGTGATGTATTTTAATGTGAATTGCTGTCAGTGCATTTACCTGATATGATGCACTGATAGTTTTAACAGTAATTATTTTTGTTGAACTTGAATGTTTGTCTACTTTTTCAAGACATTCACGATTACTGTCCCAGTCTGTCCACTGAACTGAATTTTCCTTTTCGTCTTTCATTTTGAAACAGGTCTTTAATAAAGCTCTCTCCAAAAAACCAAGAGTTTTCTCCAAAAAACCAAGAGTTTTCAAGAGAAAACCAAAAAAACAAAATAAGAGATACTTCAAGTGAAATTTGAATGGAATCATGCCAGTTCACAATAAAATCTAATCCAACAGCAGTAGCCCTGAAATGTTGCGCATATGTGTACGATAATTAAAAAGTTTAAAATGAACAAGTAACTGCAGTGCAGGACGCAAGTGCTCGTAATGCACCCCGGCGATGTGCTGTGCATTTCGCTGATTAAACTTGCGCCGCAAGCAGATACAGGGTCTAATCGAATGTGAGCTTAGGATTAGAGGACATACCGAGAAATCTGAAAATTTCGAAACCATACAGGAGAAACAAACCACTTATGCAGTACTTCGAAAGAATGCTTTAAAGGAGTGGTCGCCGGCCTGTGGCCTGTGTGGCTATTTATTGTGGCTCGCGAAAAAAATGGAAGCAATTGTCTGTTGACAAAATACTTCGTTCTGCACTTCATTCGTGTTATAATAAGTAAGCTCATCCAAAGGATACAGTTACTCAATGAGGTCGCAGTTTAATTTTACTAGCACCGTTTTATTCAACCTCGATCGACTCCATTCATTCTGAGATTGCGGCATTTTTTTCTAATTTCTTCCTTGCTAAGATTTTACCATGAACATTTGAAAGTCATGTTTAAAAAAAGGTAATACTGTCACATTACTTGAACACTGGTATGTTTTAACATAATGTTTCATATGTTCAATAAACGAGTACTTCTTGTTGAAGTTTGATGCACAATAATTAGCCTAATTTTTAATTTATTTCAAAATAATTTTGCAACTCTAGGGCCCCAAAATGGGTTTTGTTCCGCCTGAAAAGATTTCTCTCGGAGGCCCTGCCTGCCTATTTAGACACAGCGCAGCGATGTTTCTAACTCTACTCAGTGACTAGCGTTAAACAGTTTTGCGTCTGGGTTGCTTAGCGACTGAGAGAGTGCAAACAGCTAACACGTATGCAGATAAAGGGAATTTCCAGGGAATTTCTTTCAACAGAAAAATGAAGGCGTTGAGGGTTCTGCCAGTAATTTTAAATTTCACGCATTACAAGAAACCTAGTAAAAATTTTAGGAATTTTGTCTTCGTTAATATCTCTGAAAATAAAAAACAGCTGTTTTAAGCTTTTCTCAAGAAATCTTATAGCTTAGGGCAAAGATAAACTGAATATATATTTTTGTGCATTTGAAAGTAAGAGCAGCAAGCTTGAGAAGCACTGATTGTTTATATAACGACTTTAATGTATAATTTTGTGAATGTAGAATGGTTTGAACCCATATGAGGTTCGACTTTCCGACATCTCAGAAAAAGGAGGTATTCTACTAACGCTTACTGTCGGGTTTTATAAACCTTTTATAAAAACATAAAGTTTGATTGCTGCTACTGGTGCTGCTCAATTCGCTCGTTCTCAGGTTATTACTGACATACCAGCAAAATATAAACGTTTACGTGAAAGTGAAAAACACGGAAAAGTCGCATCAAGCTATTGTTGTGCCTAGGGGTGAAGTGGGGCGGGAACACGTGCGAACGGCGTTCCCACACCGTTGTCACGTTTTGCTTTAAAATGAGCTTGAAGCTGTTTTAAAACGGCTATTTTTTGGGTGCGTTCCAACACCTTTTTTTCTTAGCACTACATCCCTGGTTGTGCCTCACGAAAGATCTTGCCTTTCTTGTGTAATTTCATTCATGTTTTCAACAACTCTAATCATGCAGTTGTCATAACAATTGCGGAATGTTGTAAGTAACGGACACAATTTCTTGCATAATTGACGTTAAACAGCATGCGCACAGCAAACTGGGCCGCATAATTNTGGGTGTATGTCGGTGTTGACGGTAACTCCTTCATATCAGCAGCTGAAGGGTCAACCTAGACCAGTGGTTCCCAACCTGAGTACGGGCATATTTGCCTATCTGAAGGGGTACATTTAAGGGGAAAATATATTTATTTCCAAATATTCTAACACATAAAAGCCATGTTGAAACTTCAGTGGATTTTGATATTTCACTCAGCTTTTTTGTCATAAGAAATTTTAGTGGTGCATGCTCATCTGTCGAAATGCTGAAGGGGTACATGGTCAGAGAGAGGTTGGGAACGTCTGACCTAGACGATACAGGAACACAGACCTTGTTTTCCAGTAAAGTTACCCCAAAGCTTGGGGTTGTCATGGCAAAGCAAGACAGTTAATCAAATTTAATTCGTTTCACAATCCCGGGAATGAAGTCTAATTTGGTTGTTTTGTTTAAAGTTGTTGTTTTGTTTTAAATATAACGGAATCAATTAGCATAGGTAAAAAGATCAGAATAGAAAAACAACAACCTGCTCATACCTAGCGATTATACTAACCGTTCATGGACCTTCACAGAGCTGCCGTACATGAATGGCTCACCTTGAAATCGGGTCGGCATTTGTCGTGTTGAAATTAGCGTACTGCATTTTCAGTATTTGACACAGATTTTAAAACTAAAGCATTTCTGCCAGCGCTCAATAATATGGTTACTGCTGATAGAAATACATATGGGCTGTGGTATTATTACTCTAGTTATGTATTTCACATTGGAATTGAACGCAAAGTCATTTTATATTTTTTTGATGAACCTTGTGAAACACATTTCAGTTGATAAAGCAAAGTTCAAAATATCAGATTAATTGTGAAGTACAAACGCCACTCCTAAAGTTTTAGGGTCTCCCGAATTCATGCTTTCCAAAGTAATTTAATTGGTTGCACTCGATTGATTGGAAAAGTGACAATCGCTTGAAAAAGTCAATTAGGGCCAAACAATTCCACATTTCAGTCACTGCATTTCAGTCAGTACTTATCTTCAGAAAAAGCGTTGATAAATACACTGTATTCCTTATCAAGTGTGGTCCTGACGGCTGACGCGAATGCCTTTTGAGATGCGGTGCTTTTTCATTGCTTGGAAATAGATAACACCAGCGTTATACACTTGACGTCCTCTCCCTTGAAGCATTTTTGTAATATGTTACTCATTACCTCCAAGCACGATGAAGCGTCCACTAAAGATGCCTCTTCTCAAACGGGGCATCGCATTATTCATTTTAAGTGCAAACAGTGTCATGGCAACAGACGAAAAATGACGCTACAATGGCTAAATATTGCGACCTTAGCGGCACATCGGTTTATTCGATGGTGTGGTCGTAAATTTGAGCAGAAGAGGTAACCCGACGCTCAATCTCACGCGTGTTTCAGTAAGTAAAGCTTGCAGTGCTGTTGAAATTCTAGCAAAAACCTATGAATCACGCTTTGCTCAAGGGTGCAGGAGCTGGGCGTGTAGAGGGTGAATGCGCAACCCCAAAGTTTTGATTTGTCCAAAACTTGGGCAAAGTCTAAAAAATTAGGGCACAGAAGTTTCAATAATTTTTAGCAATACTAGTGAAATTACTTTTTTGTTATTGAGTGTATAAATAAAAGCTTTTTATGTAATAGAAAACACATTAACCCTTTGATACTATATATGTAAAATCAACAAACTGTTTATAGTGACTTTGCGTTTAAGTTTGTGAGAGTTGATGAGTAACTGAATCGCTTGAAAGTTTGGGCGTAAATGATGTAATTAGGGCGTTTCATTTATGTGCTGTACACTGTGGAAATAGAGTATGCTGCAATGCACCTACTTCATATTAAGAGTGTCCATACCATGAGAGTACAGAAGAGCTTTTGCTTTCAGTTTAACTTCAGTGTTTGGATGAACACATTTTTCCTACAGTTTGTTAAACTTTGCATAAATGTGCAGTTGAGCAGGCAATGTTGTGAGAATCATGGCACAGTCACGATATACATAATATGATACATGCCAGGTATGTCACATATGTCACATACATGTCTTCAGAGAAGAAAGCAGCTTTAGACCAACCTTAGTTAGGTGTGAGGTTCCTTGCTGACAACATCATCTGGAATGTGAATGGAACTCCAAACCTCATAACTGTGAGGCAGATGCTCAAGAGTATTGAGCGGGCTGGCTTCTTACAATGTTCTTGCACAGCCTAGCGTACTTTTTTCAGTTGGTTATTAAGAACCAAATTTCAAGTACCGAATTTTTTATTTTCATGTCTATGGCAGCATGGAAACGGAAAACAGAATGTAACAACAGCTTTAGAAAATTTCTAGGGCCGCACAAACGTTTTTTGGGCAAATTCGGGGAAAATAGAGCAAAATATCATTCGCACCTCAAAAAATTGCCTTCTACATGTACACCTGTGGCTGTGTTGGCTGATCACACTAGTTTTTCTTGGACTTTCTACAAGTGAACAACTTAGATACAAACAGTTGGACACTGGTTAAGGTAGCATGCAGTAGTTTCTTCTCGTTTCTGGCAAAACGTTTGATGAAACAGTCTATTAGGAGAAAGGCAAGATCAAATTTTCTGAGAGGAAATTGAGGTTTGGCCGACACTTAAACTGCTGAGTTATTATNATGGAACATAAGAAAAAAGAGACGTTGGGATGTATCAATAAAAATTCATATGACCATGNTATTGATTTTTATGTTTTTTTATCAGCAACCTGGTGCGTAGGAATGAAGCCNGTCGACTGCTAAATTTTTTCAAGTGATCAACGCGGTGCAGGCAAAATGGAATTCAAGAGGCAATATCCGTTCAAGTTCATTGTTTTGCCAATAAACAAACATAGTTTCTACAACAAGTGTCACAAAAGTCTTGAGTTTTACAAAAAAAATGCAATCGATAAATCACGAATTCAAGTTTGTTAAACATTTGTTCAAGGTCCACGGGCAGTTCCTTATGAAAATAATTCCTAGTGAAAACAATCAAAAAATTTTTTGCTCAGGCTTTGCAAAGTCTAATGCTTAACTTTATTAACGTCTCCCGTGGTGTGCGGTGCCGGTAAAGTTAAAGTCATGGGGCAAATTATTGGTTTAAGATATTTTACGGCGTCTCCGATATTGTTGGTGAAAACTGGCGTGTTGGTTCAGTATTCAACCGTTTGCCAAAATGTACATTACTGTTTACTCTTCACTGGGTCACATTAATTTCTGTACTTTGTTACTGCGTCGTTACACGACATGTGTAAAAGCTTTCGCATGATATCAGAAAAGTGACTTTTTATGTCAAAATAAGAAAAGTTTTATGTCAAAATGAGCGACTTGGGTACAGGCCAGTGGTTCTTCAACCTTTTTCATTTTACATTTTTACCGAACAAGGCTACCAGAAAACACTCGACAGTAATCATTTATATATATATAAAACGAAATTAACAAATTACGTAAAGTTGTGAGCAGGGATGTGAGCGGAAGCGGAAGCTGGAAGCGGAAGCGGTCCTTTTTCTGTGGAAGCGGAAGCGGAAGCGCGAAAATTCTACCGCTTCCGCTTCCACATAGGTTATTTGACTTGAAGAACAACTTGGCGAAAAATTTTTGTCCATTTCCGGATGTGGATTAAACAGTGAAGTAGCACTATAAGTCTGAATGAACGTGAGATATCAGTAGAACGAGAGAACGAGAAAAAGCATGGGGGAAAGTCGGCACCTATGAGCCACTTTTTATGATATCGAGCGTAGCTACAACACGATGCAATATTTTATGCTCAAATTTTTCCAGTAAGTGTCTTAGGGTTGTGGCATGCTTTGTGGGAATTTAAGAAGCAAAATACCTGCAACCTTAAAAGCTACATGGATTATTTCACTCGTCATCCAAGTTGATCAGGGGTCCCAATGCGTCGGGACCCATGAATCGGCTTGAGGGACCAGTGAACCATGCTTGAAACTGTACGAAACTGTTGGTCCATTGCTGCACGGTTTATGTGCACCATTCCTTAATTTAAAATCGAACGAACGAAACTTCAAGCAGCTAACTGACACACATTAATGGGTTTATCATCACTGGCTATTACCAATTTATGGAAAGTAGATCTTCGGTTTAAATTTGTGAAGATGAATCAAAAAGAAATGTTATTTCAAAGATGAATCCTGAAAATTGAACAATACTACAACAAAGTATGTTTTCATTCATCTGAAGAAAATAAATCATCAATATATATCCAGTGAATGTTAACAGCAAACTTTTTAATGCCAAACCTCTTTTGGTTGAACTTGATGTGACAAGAGGCAGATAGGCGTCCGCATGAATATCTTTTATGTTCGGCTCAATAAAACTACATTCAACACTGCTGAGATGCTTTGTAAGAAACCTTTCCTCTAAATAGCTATATTCATACTTATTTTCAGCACCTGCTCAATATATAAAAAACTTTTGTTTTTGCAGCTGATTGGAAAAGCACACAGCTCTTTTTTGGTTCTTCTGAACAGGACCGTAACTATGGGGAGCACACATTTTTTGCCTTCCGTGGATAAAAGTGTTGAACATATAGTGTAAAACTATTGTACATCTAATTGGTCCCCCTCAGAAAAATCTTCGCCTCATCCTGGTATCCCAAGCTGGTTACAGGTCTGCTACTATAGCATCGCTGTCTTCATGAAATGATTTACGGACTTCTCTGCTGCTACTATTATAAGTTCAAGGGCCCTAGGTCTGGTTCCGGCGAAGCTTCAAAACAGTATCGCAGTCAGAATGAGGTCGAAAAAGCCATAGGCCCACGAAACAAACTTGCTAAGATTACAGGCGATTTTCTATCAATTTTCAACTGTTGCAAACTAAAGGATGGAACAGTTGGACCCAAGATGCCGTCAGTGACTGACGATGTCATTGACTGTACAAACAAAATTATTGACTGTGCTACTGCTTCAGAATGTTTACTTTTATCTGTAACTTTTCCATGAACATAAATATTTTTACTAGCTTTTGCTATAATAGGGTGGGTCGGTGGTAATGGAAAGACTTGTGCTTCTTCACGGTTCGCATTTTTGTGATACCCTGACTTTTGGCATATGTCGTATTTCTTGAAGAGTTATGCTATAGCTGGAGGATGCTACATTTTCAGAATATGCGTAAAAAATTTTTTCAGCATCCCGATCAAATTCCTTTTCTGCAAAAGTTTAGGATAGTCCGCCACGAAACGTGACGGACAAACGTCGTCTGAAAAAACTGTATATGTTAATCAAACGGGAATATTTTCGTTTTTTCAAAACCAGCTAAAATGTTGGATGGAATAGGCTAAATCTGTGGAAAGAATTGAAGCAGGCAAGTCGCATATTGGATCTGGGGTTGGAAATCACCATCTTGAAATTTACGCAGCTTTATCTGAGGCATTCATGCCAATAGCTTAAGCTCTCACAAAAAATACTACGAAATAAATAATAGAATTACAAAGTATAATAATCATGCTTTTTCTCAAGCGTCTGTATATCTAATAAGTTAGGCGGGACCATTGAGCCACTGTTCATTGAACCCCACATGTTGCGGCTCGTGGGTCACTTCTACGCCATTTTGAATCATACTCACGTCCTCACTTAAACCCGGCCAGTCGATGCTTTTTTTCTCCTGCTAAAAGGCATATTATGTTGCACTAAGTTAACCAAATAAAAGATGCCGGAAACAACTTAGAAACAACAGCGTTAAAACAAAAAGTTGAAGACCTAATAATTTTACTTCAACCACCAGAAAAGTTATAACCAGTGACAAAAACCTAAACGCTATACTTGCTTGCATCCCTTTAACATGGGAAAAATAAGTAAGCACGAGGAATATCTAGTATTGATAAGTGGCGCTAAACCTGTGTAGTTTTCAAAAAATTTGGGTGGTTCAGGAGCCCCACTATGATCACAGGTGCGACATTCCTTTAACTAGCATTTCATGGCGTTCTTCATTCATGGCGTTCTTCAACCTTCATAGAAGGCCTAGTCCGCAAAAAATTAAATTAAAGTTAACACGCCGCGACTTGCTGGAAATGATTGGAGCGCTGGAGCAGCTGCTCTGCGCACAATATTAGCCTTGGTCTATTAGCCTTGGTCTACGGCGGAGAACTGCTTTCCGCTCGGCGTCGAAATGCACACAACGCCTCATTGATTCGACCATCGACGACGCACGGTGAAGTGTGACTGGATGCGTCCGATCTACACTATCGAATATCTTCTGGTCCTGGCAGGAACCAACTTGTTGAACTCCGCCGCTAAAGAGTCACATTATCTCTTGCATGTCACGTTTTAGAGGCTGGACATCTACTCCGCTCAGCACTCACCAGTCCACCTGAAGAGCAGCAGCGGCAGCTAAAACAGAGACAGACATGTGAGGCAACCGCGCAGGAAATGTCTCTCCTAAGACCAGCATGGGTCAGGCTCTGCCTTCGTACTGGTGTCGGGCGGTTCAACTTCAAGATGTATATGCATGAGGTCTGCCTCCTTCAGCGGCTTGCGAGTGCAGCGCCTAGGAACAAACAGGAACAAACACAGATCATATTGTCTTGTAGTGCCCGAAACACTGAGTTCTGGCCCAGTGCCCCTCCTAATGGGATACATGGTTTGGCGGTTTTAGATAATGAAAGCGTAAACTGTTTGCTCAATCCATGTCCCGACGTCTCACTTGGCTGAGTGATTTGAGTACAAAGATCAACTTATACGCCACAGCGGCGAGAGTGTAGCAATGTGATGCTCGAGCAGATAAACAACTGAAACAAGCACGCTGCTGCGTTGCATACGTGGGGAGTAGCGGCCAGGACAGCAAGAGATTCACCTGAACCCGTACGAGGAAAATGTAACAATGAAAACAATTTGTTAAAAAATAAAAGGGCAAATACTTCCAGAAAACCTATCTAGCTGTAACATAATTGCTGTAAAAAGACATGTCCATTCTGAAAGACATGTTTATAAATCCTTTCTTATGCTGATGAAAGCGATTCGTTGGTCGCTTTCGTCTCAGCTTGACATAACTTGTTATTGCTTATACCTGCTTGCTTTCGACGTTTAATGTAACGAAAAGATATTGCAAAGCTAAAAGTAACATTCCAATAAAATTACAATTTACAATCAAAACCTTTGTTTCTCAGAGTTTTTGGGTTGAATTTTTGCGAAGAGGTGTACTGTTTCTGTAACTGCTGAAACCTGAGCATCTGTTATCCTCCAAGTTTTTTAACCTATAGATCAAACCTGCAGAATAAACCAGAAAAGGACACTCTTGTTATGAACTATCACTTTTGTAGGAAATGAAAAACTAATTTTTTTTGCAGATTACAGGCAATTTAACAAAGGCGTAAGAAATGAAGAACTTTATTGTTTTGCTGTACTTGACGGGAATCGGAATGGGCGCCTATTGGGGTGCGTATGGGTGTATTTTGGTGTGTATGTGCGTCATTTTGGTGTATATATGTGTCATGTTGGTGTGTATATGGTTTATTTTGGTGTATGTTTTCATTTCTCAAGAAATGCGAAACGTTTTTCGATCGAAAGAGACAAACTGGCAGTTAATGAACGGTAAAGATTTCGACCATTATGGTTTATACTCGATAAAAATCTTATGTTCGACGACGTCTGAAATATGCTTTGCAGAAAGGCAACAAAGAGAAAAATGGAAGAGTCGCAAAAAATGTAACCGTTTTTGTACAAGTTGTTAATTTTGCAGAAATATAATGAATACTTCTGGACTTTAACTCAATAGTTTTGTATAAAAGGCTACAAATTTTGGTAAATGCAGTGGATGCATATTTTTAACCAAATGCCGTTCTCTCTCTCCTTATAGAAAGATTTCTACTGAAAAATTTTTGGAAAACGTTTCACCTTCGATTTTATCTTCAGATAAAAACGAATATTTTCTCACGCTTACCGGAAGTGGCGACTGTGGAGTAAATGAAGAAATCAATTCAACAACTATGGAATGTGTGTGCCAGCCTGGTTATTTCAACGTGTCTGGAACTTGTGTTCAAGGTAAGCGTTAGCAAAAGTGTGTGGGATGCTGGCAGATATATTTTCGCTTACCACTTTTTTAAAAACATATCGCTCAAGCTTTTCCGGTTTCACAGCAAACTTCCAACCTGACTAAAACTTGTTTGGTCAGTAAGCAAAGTCTGGTTAGTGGTGAATCAACAACGATGTCAAGACGTTTTAAAGAACAAAAATATGGTTCAATCCTAAGACAGAAAAGCAAAAATGTTTACAGTTCCCGGGACTGCGTTCAAAGGGTAACGCTATCCACAGCTTTCGCCGAATATCGGAAAGTGTTTAGAATTTAAGGGCTGTATTCACGATGCAGTGCCTTTTAGATATTTTGCTCTGGGGATATTAGTGGTTTGGCAATGTCGATACAATTTCCATAAAAGTATTTAATTTACGGTCCTGGTTGTGCAGTTCTTATACATAATCAATCAAGGAAAAAATAAAAAAGCAGAAATCTTTCGATACAGCAAAGTACTTTTAGCATTTTGGAAAAGAGTAGATGTAGAATTTAAAGTTCATTCAAAAACGGTTGTAACTGGTAAAGGCACGAAATGCATTACAAAGTAAGCAACAAAAGAAGTGTATTTTTAGTCCGAGTTTCCTTTGTACTAGCTTTTGAGAAGACTGAATTTTTTCCTGTACTGAGAGAAAAGATCTTCTTAAAAGATCTGGCACTGTGGAAACAAACTCATCATAAACTGTATTTCCCAAATGACTCACTAACTTATTGCGCGCCGGGATCTCACCTATAACGACAAACGACAATGTGAACGCAACAGACAGCAGGTAGCGCCCAAAACAGCCAGTTTGAGGACAACGAATCTGAAACATGCTGTTTTGCTCACGCGTTTACAACGCTAACATGTTCAGTTTGTAAGACGGGCAACCGCACCGGTGAAAAAGCGTTGTTTTAACATTTCATTGTGGTTTTAGCAACAAACGTAAGACTTATGCGTATGTGGTCTGTCACTGAATATTGTGGAACAACCATTTATTTATGCGAAACAGACTTGGCCAATGAATAAATTCATGGTGCAAAACACGTTGTTTCTTCAGTGAAATTACAAAAAGGTTTGCAGTTGTAAATAAATTCACTTTCTTGCAGCCATTTGCGACATTGGTGTTTGTTTCAATTCTGCGACCTGCGAACAAGGCAGTGTCTGGAACAACTATACCTGTTTGTGTGCAGATGGTTATTCAGGACAAAACTGTTCGAACTTCGGTAGGTTAATCAAGGATATGCAAAAGTTTGTTTATGAATTCTGAAATAAAGTTTTTTATTCTTTAGCAGAGTTTGCTTTCAAAACAACAAACAAAATGTATTTTCATGTTTTAGTAAAACTGATGATCTTCAACATTTTTTTGATGTGTTTAGGGTTCAAAAAGCAGCAACTTAATGTTATAGCAATGATCATGCTAAATTATATGTTTTGCTTTACTGCAGTTATCAATTCTTTTCCGGAGTGATGTCATCACAACCCTTCATATTGGCAACAAGACTAAATGATATTTTAATGACCACAGGTTCAATGTCAAATAGTCAAAGAGCGTTCACGCAATTCACACATTATAAATGTTATTTTTGACAGGTTGAAAACAATGTTGTTGTCGGAAATACTCACAAATTTTGTTCTCATCTAACACCAAGCATCAGGTCTCCGGCAGCAATATACGAGTACGGGTGAAAATTTCTGAAACTTTTAGAAAACTTGCATTTTTCTGAAAAATGTCAAATGTAAGCATTCCTTTCTGAAGGCTTATCGGAAAGATCGCTCGAAAAGTTTTTTTACAAGGGGTTACTTACCGACTTTGNGTCAGTGGTTCACGAGTTATCGCAAAAACCGCGCTGAAAAGCCGATATATCGGCTTCTGCGGTCCTGCCTGGGTTAGACATTGCAAAAAAATATTTCTTCACTTTTTAGATGTACTTCTGAGAGCAACTTTATTTTGCAGAAATTTGTCGCACGAATGTTTGCCAAGGTCGCGGAACATGCTTTCAAGGAGTGCTTTGGAACGACTACAATTGCACTTGTTTTGAGGGCTATAGCGGAGACAATTGCACATTTCAAGGTGATAATGAAAAGAATTCAAATTAGAACGTCTTGAAATTTTTTTAATGGGTGCTTTTCTCGAAGCAACTTTATTTTGCAGAAATTTGTCGCACGAATGTTTGCAAAGGTCGCGGAACATGTTATCAAGGAGAGATATGGAATGACTACAATTGCACTTGTTTTGAGGGCTATAGCGGAGACAATTGCACATTTCAAGGTGATGATGAAAACATTTCAAATTAAAGCATCATGAAACCAACAGACTGCACCTTGGATTTAACCTAGCACCTTGTCATTTTGCAGATATTTGTCAGACGCCGGTTTGTGGGCCGAATGGAGAATGCAAGCAAGGAAATGAGTGGGATAACTACACTTGTAATTGCCATGATGGGTACATCGAACCAAATTGTATTGAGTTTGGTATGTTAAAGTATTTCCACTACGGGAAAAATCTTAACAGAAACACAAGCGAGCAGTTGTGTTCAACTAAAATGTTTACTTGTTTCGTCACAGTTTTGCATGCCGCCCTTAATCTTACTGTTTTTAAAATAATTTCCCTAATCCCTGCTTAATTGGAGACGAATTTCGTTAAAACGTACTTCATGAAATCTTGGTTATATTCTTTATATTCCGCGCAATGCAGTTTCCTACTGTGACACAGAGTAGATGGTTTGTTGCTTCTTGCTGTAGTCTCTGATGGACATATAACGCACAAAAATAAAGCCCATGATTATGAAACATTTCAAAGCAGGACTTAAGGGAGCAGACATAAACAAAAACGCTACTGTTTTCTCGTTATAACGTTCACGCGCTATGTTAGGGACAAGCTCAAGTTTTCAATTTTCATGGTTATAGATCCCTGTTCAATGGACCCGCCTTGCAACGATCGAGGAAATTGCACCAACGAAAATAATAGTTCACAGTGTGTTTGTGAAGGATATGTTGGTGAAGCATGCACATCAGAAGGTGATTTATGTTCTCGACTAACTTGACGAATCGAGGTTTAATGTTACTATTGATTCTCGACTACATTCTAATTTTTGCCTGGGACTGTATATTTGATCAAAGTCATTAATTATCTTTAAAGAAATACAAACGTATTTGAAGGATTTTGTCGCAATTTCTATCGATTTTTGTAAAAAACACCTTCACTTACTGTGCACTGCCTTTTGCGATTTTAGGCGTTTTATTTAATGCACTGTACAGTCTGTATTTTACACTTGGGCCTGTGTTCATTTTGGCAAAATGACAACCGCTTTCGGTAACTCGTAATATTTTTACTTGAACGTGAAGATACGGGCGAGTGCGCATTCGAACCCTGCAATTCCGAGCAAGATTGTCAGAATGGAGAAGAGGGCTACCGATGTACATGCAAGAAAGGGTACGTGGGTGAAGACTGCTCTCAGAAAGGTAAGCACGGAATTTCGTTCAACGTCCTCCTCATTTGAGACGTTTTTTGAAAAGAAATTTTGCTTAGGATTAACAACTATTTTTTTCATCTAGAACTCTGTTTTATTACCTTAGACAACTAAATTGATGACCTTTGAAATATAGTAACTTTCGCTTTGAACAGTAAGATGGTTGTAAGGGAAAGCTTTCTTTTTGTGCGTTAATTTCGCGCAAACAAACATTGATGAAATCACATACATATGTCGATTCTTCGTAAAACGTTTTTTTTTTGTTTTAAACTTTTGTTTGTATGCAACACTCATGTGATAGGGACACAACAATTTGTTTGTCGCCACAAGAGAATACCCAGATTGCCCTGATCACGTTCCCCAATGGCTGTTGCAGTGCTAGCACAACACAAAATGAGCATGAACCCAAATATACGTGTGTTGATAAAATAAGATGCAAAGTACCGAAGAGGAAAGTGCAGCCAAATGCAGGCCTGAAAAGAGGGCATTCGTTTAAAATAAATTCAGTATAGTTTAGCAAGATAACTGTTATTTGGCGAGATATTTGATCAATTCTTTTTAAGTAGAACTCCAAACAAAATATAAATGATTTGTATGCGACGGGGTGCGAACAAAGCTAAAGCCTCATCAATCAAAGTTTACATTTGTCTTCTAAATGAAACAGTATAAGCAATATTACATCTTAAACATCGGCATGATTGCCGCTACAAACAATTAAACGAGGGAATGTACACCATGCTTTTTTCGTGAATATTCGCTCTTTTAATATGTGAATGCGTTGCTTCTTCTTGATGTGAAATTTTCGAGCCTGTCTCTAAATTATTTTATTATGTGCTAGATTTTCGTCGCGAATTTGACAATAGTGTGATTTTCCAGCTCGTATCGACGCGAGGAAATGATGGCCCTTTTCACAGCAAACCACGACTTAAACCCACAAACAATTTACAGAGTTAAAAACACACCAGCAACAACAGATTAACCACCCTTTTTTTACCAAAAGAATTTCGTCTTACAGAAATAGTGCAGCCCGAACGGCCTTCGGCATTCCACATCCTCCCCACTCACCCTTCAGTGCAAATAATTTTGCCACAAAAATCAATTCATCAACGCACAAAAACGTTGACCACAATTCATTGTTTGCGTCTAAACATCATTGATGCATTTGCGCCACAAAGTGTCAACTGTACAGTATACTGTATGTTGGCTTCCGTCGCTAAGGATGTAAGGTTCGAGGGCTTCAGTGAACCTGCAGCACAATGAATTGTTTAGTCTAAAAAGCCAGTTTTTTCCATTTTCTAATGCAGGTTTTAGAGATCGAGCATGTGGTCTGAGTGCATGTACCGGACAAATCAAGGCAAGTTGTCGTATTGCTTGTCACAATCCCGCAATCACAGATAGCGACAACAACTTGCGTCGGTATTTTAAACGCTTCTCGGTTAAAACGTGAAGCACGGGCATTAACAAAAGTTGGTGGTTAACACCTCTGCGAATATCCAGGCTGCAACACATGGTTTATTTTATCATGCGTGCCGTACAAATGCGGTTATTCCGTAATTGCATAAATCAAGTTACCTACCTTTTTAAGATCTAAGCACAAAATTTTAGAAATTAAGTTTTAAGAGAATATATTTGACCGATATGATGAAACCATCATCCCTATTTTATATTCCAGATCCCTGTCTGACAGAAACGTGCAACTCACACGGAACTTGCAGGAGCTTTCTCGATGAAGACTTCGGAGCTTACATTGCATTGTGCGAGTGTTCTGCAGGATGGGGAGGATCGAAATGCTCATTGGGTAAAATAAGAAGTCACCAAAATTTTGAAAAAACTACAGTAATACCTGAAATAAAATTATCTGCTGGTCATCATTTCCAATCCAACGTTACATGTTTTCTATGCCCCGCACTCGTGAGGCGTCCAACGTTGTCGCACACTGCTTTGAAATTTGAAACTTCAAGGGCTGCGAGAACATGTTAAAGTTTTTCAGGGGTGAAGCACATACAAAAAACAGTTTGAAAACCTACTTATTAGATGTACCACCTACTATATATACCAACTTCAAGAGTTGCGCAGCCTACAATAGCTCGCTATAGTTGTGCAAACAACGCGAAGATTCTTTTTTCCATGTCGCTGAATTTCCTTGCCATACCTGAAAAATATTTCTGTGATTTTTAGAAAACTACTGCAGCACTCCAGACGCTTGCAATGGGCGGAAGTGTGAACAAGGAGACAAAGCGGACAGTTACACATGTACATGCGATGCGGAATCTGGTGGATATACGTGTGATATACGTAAGTAGAGTTACGATCTCTACAAGATGAGTTGCATCAAACTGTNTTGTTTTTAGATTGCTGCCAAATGATTCAGTGCCATGTACAAGTGCTNCAAGAAAAATTTCGCNTTGATGAAAATTCTAGGGAAATTTGCAAACTCTACAGCTAAACCAAACTTGTTGACNACGCCCACCACACCTTTCCTTGAGAGGACCTGGGAAATGCGAAGTGTGTTTTACTGATGATTGTGCAACCTAGACAACNTAACGCTTGCCTGGCCACGATTTGGAATTTTCTCGATCTGCCAGGCCCGTAGTCAGGTTTTAAGGTTTGGGGGGAAATGCATTTTTAGGATTCATGGTTTTTGCTTTTTTATATGTTTAAAAAAAATTTTTCAGGACACAAAAAACTTGGGGAACAAAAAAATTGGGGGGCACAGCCCCTAATGCCCTCGTGGCTACAGGCCGGGGTTCTGCCACATACGCAATGCTAACTAAACTTTTCAATAAGTACCACTTCATTTATTCGTTTTCAAACATGCATTAAATCTAGGGAGGGTCGGGGGCCAGCAACTCTAAGAGCTCTTGGAAGACCTCACGGCTATCAGCAACCTTTGATAGTTCTTCAGGCTCCATGCTAAGACGCGGCTAAGCCACAGGTCGGAGACGCAATCACGTCACCTTATCTTTGGCCGACCTCTGGTGAAGCGTCGCTTCCTTATGGATGTTACCAGTAGGATTACCTCGCAGTGACGGATTTACGCATAGGCCAAATAGGCCATGGCATAGCGCCCCGCGCTTTTGGGGCCCCACATAACTCCTTCCTATGACGACTCATTAATAAGTTAAAATTTGCGAAAATGCGCAGAGGCATAATTTCACAATTTACTTTGAAACGAGCGAAAATGCAAACGTCTAGACTGGACTCTTGCCAGTATGTACAGTAACAACACGATAATATTGTATGCTACGCAATGTTAGAATGACAATACTGCTTTTCATCGAAGTTCGGCAGTGTCTGGTGGTCTTGCGTTGTTGTGAGCTTTCTGTCAGTGGAAGATGGAACTTCAAGTAAGAAAGTGCTGTGTGAAAGGCTTGGTGCTGACGAACACGTCTGCGCGAGAGAGATGCAGACCGTCTGTATGAAAGTGGTTACAAGCAGTAGCGTGGCCAGGCCAAAATGTTTGGTGGAGAAATACTTTCACTTTAACCAAGCAACGGTATTTTGTTCGGGACAGTGCCTTCCAAAGCACAAAATGACAAGATATGCTAGATATTTGGAGGGAGCATGGCTCCCTTGGCTACGCCTATGGTTACAAGAAAAGAATGACAAAGAAATAATAGTATATACTTGATGCACAATCTTCCACTGACAAAAAGCTCGCAACAACGCAACNGCTCATGACACTGCAGAACTCCGATGAAAATCAATATTGGCAGTATTGGATACTGCCTTTGGCAGGGCCTACGNGAGGGGGTACAAGAGGCACACTGTACCCGGGTCCGGTACCTACTAGGGCCCAGGAGGATGGAAGTACGCATATTACGTCTTTCTGTAATCAAGACAAAAATTACTAGTTTAAGGCAGTTTTGAGTATAACAGTTAATATATTTCTAAATCTCAGCATGGTAACCGTTTCATCTACTGTATATTCTGATTACTACACAAACAAGCTATACACGTTTGATGAGGGAACATGAAGCTAGGGGGCCTGTATCGGTCTTCGTATCCCCTGGTAAAATTTCTGTCAGAGCCCTTGGCGTTTGGGTGTTACCAACTATATTGCCTGCAAAAGAGATTGCTTGTTGAAGCTCGTTGAAGCTCTGTATGTTAGTTAAAACAAGAAGAGCAGTTTCTCATGAGTTTTACCTGGAAAAACGTGTCTATATATTGGGCTTACTTCATGTTTTTTTGAGGGCGTTGCGACAATACTTTGCTATGCAAACGCCAAAGACTTGTCTTCATGCTGTTTGCTATCAACTTATAGCAGTGGTTCTCAAACCTTTGGCTGAAGGGGGGCCAAATCCAGACTTACGTCTTTGTTAGAGGGCAGCACTGAAGAAATATTAACACAAGTTAATTGACATGTTTTGATTTATAGAACGAAATCTGTTCCACACAATCTTAGAGGTTTTGTTGAAACTGCTGAGGGCCGCACAAAGTGAGCTTAGGGGCCGCATGCGGCTCTTAAAACAGTGGTTGAGAACCACTGGCCTATAGCATAGAGCAGGGGTGGGGAACCTGCGGCCCGCGTGAGCATCCGATATGGCCCGCATCAGAATTTTCGTTCGCAAGTTAGAGCACAAAATAGCGTCAAAACGCCGCACCATGATAAGCAGGTACTTACATAGTAAGTAAAGAGAAGCCCTTCTTGTTCGTAGTTAGATAAAGGTAGATCTTTAGCATAAAATTAATGAATTTTGCGGCCCGCCAGCGATAATGCACAATTCATGAGGCCCGTGGTAGTAAATAGGTTCCTCACCCCTGGCATAGAGGATTAAAAACTAAATTTTGTATTGCTTTGAACACGACAACTTGAAAACGGTATAAATAAAACCGGTGTACACTGAATGGATTGTGCTTGTTTGGTCCATAAATTATGTGATTACTATAACATAGGAGTTTACGTAGAGCTAATCAGATCAACAACTAGACGATATTTTTCAGGGCGGCAACACGGTCCCGCATGAAAATATGTATATCCGAAAAATAAACCTGCAATAAACGCTAGAAATCACGGAAATTTAACGAAAAGAACATCTGAACTACACCGAAAGGCTATATATTCCAAGAAAAGATCATGTTGCCATTTGTTCTTGAAAAGAATTAAGGAAAGGCTTTAATTTCTGTCCAAGATCTAAGGCAATTGTAGAACCAAAGTCGGCACCACAAAAGAGATTTTTGAGAGAGCACTACACACAACAGGGGCATAACTTCAGGCATTTCAGACAAACGGCCAAATAGGTCACACCTCCGTGGGGCCCCAAAAACTGAGATAGCCCAGGGCCCCGCGCTCCCTAAATCCGTCCCTGTCACTTCGACTTCCTTCTGTGGGGCATTCTGGTCACGTGGTTGCACAATAGTGTAGTTGGGATCACTGTCTTGAATAAAAGTGGCTTGACATTCAGGGTTTTACAAATTTCACAGCTGCTCACTTTATTTGCGAAGCGTTTCGCCGTGAATTTTTTGTAAAATTATCATTTCTGCTTCTTGTACTTTTGAGATAGCGCCCTTTCGGTCATCACCCAAGATTCATTACCATGGGATGTAGGTGAAGATCGGAACAAAGACCGATTCAAAAACTGAAAGGTTTGCGGTGTTTTAAAGCTCCTGTTTCGTGAACACGTAAGGACAAAGCTCACGCAATATTGCGTTTGCTTTACAAACTCGTGTATCAATCTCTTTGTTTCTGTTTTCCATCACTTGCAACTCCTTGACACCGTCGTTGACTCGGCTGTGACCGTTTATCAAATTTATGTAGACTGTGGAGAGGAGTGGTGTTGGCAGGGACACAAACATCTGAGCAGGAACATAATGACTTGACGGCCATCAGCAGATTGCTGTCAAAGACGTATTCCTGCAAAACTCCCAAACACTTTTCTCGAACCGTATGCTTTTTCAAGATTGACGAAGCAAGCGTTGTAAACTTTGTCATTTACTCCCAATAATTTTCGAAAATATGTTCGAAAGTGACAGTTTGGTTTGCGGTTCTGTGGTCACGACGCAAACCGCATAGAATAGCCTGCAGGATGCAGCTCTCGGCACCATCATTCAATCACCTGTTTGCCAATCCTTTGGTGCACTCCCAGATCGCTCGGCAGCTTGACACACACGTGTAGCTGAATAACTCATTTTTTCTAGGTTTAAAGCATTTCAGGTGGGATTTCATCGCAACCAGGGGCGGGTCCAGGGAGGGCGATTGAAACCTACTAAAGTAACTTTACTCACCATGACTTTTGCACAATTCGGAAAACAGCATTCGCGATATAAGGCCATTTTGCAGTCCATTGTTTTGTTACAGCAGTGTTGTGAAGTGTACTTCATCTCTCTTACAGTAAGTGTACCCGTAATGATACCGCGTTTTACTGAAACCGCACCCCCCTAAACTTACTGGCTGGATCTGACCCTGATAACAACCTACACTCCTACAGCCTCAAGTACATATTCTCCACAATATGGGTAAGTAAGGAATCGATCGGCAAATTTCATCACATCCTGCAGCCTTTCCTGCTTTGAAGTCTTGACAAGTATCGACTTGAAGTCATCACAATAGTTAATGCAGTGCTGTGCTTTTTCAGATGTATGCACCAGTGTATATGGATTTGCAAAGAGTTCTTAGAATTTCAGAGTCAGAAAACGTATGTTTTACTTTTTCAGCTTTTTGTCCAGAGAACGGGAATTTTTCACAAGCTCTGGTTGGTGAAACTAAAAATTCCAACTCCCTTTGCGAAGGAGGAGAGTTTGGTGAGCTAAACACTATGTGTATTAGCTTTGTCAATGCTGTTACTTAAGAGCAAGTTACATTTTGCATTATCCAATATTTGCCGAACCTTGCTGCTTGAGATTAAACTTAGGACATTCTGTTTTCTTTTTGTTTAGAACTGGATCAAATTTAGATATCGTTTACGTTTGTTTTTCATCGAAACTGATGCGACTTTATGTTCGTTTTCTTTCAGCTGGAAAACCACGCGGAGCAAACGAGTGTGTGCTTGAAGGAAGTCAATCGAAGTGGGCCGGACCGGTTTGGATTGACTGCACGAGTGGATTGGATTCCATTGAAAATCCTGCGGAAAAGCTAAGGGTTGTCGCTGTAATCACTTCTGATCCAGACAATATTCAGGAAGAAGATATCGATGTTGCTGTCAAAGCACTGAACAACTTACCCGCAGATGAAGAAATTTCAGCAGAGGTTTGAAAGTTGCACTTCTGTGACGAGATATAATTTATGGCAGGAAAGTTTCTCAGTAGTGCCACATTTCCATTTTGCAGGCGCACCAATGCATTTATTCAAGATTGTTTTTTTCTATGAAAATTTTGTGAAAACACGCTCTATTGTTCCTCTTGCGTAATGTGTAATGTGCCCTCTTAACTTAATAAGTTACATGGTTCTCGTCTTCCTGTGATAGTGGATGTCTGTATGTACTGAATGATCGAAACTCGTTACGCTCATGATTTTAAATTCAACCTATGTCTAATTACCGGATAAGTTTCAAGGTATTTTCGGGAAATAACATTGGCAATTTTTTCAGTAATTCGGCACATCTATTTGCAAATGCTGTTACTATGCTTAATTTCTTCTTTAAAACTGCGATAAAATTTACTACCGAACTGGTGTTAACTCGACAAATTTAATCAAATTTTTTATAACTATCTCAGTTTTGTCTAAAGCATTGTTTTGGGCTTTGTTCTATAACAGCACATATTTTGTATTTGCATAAAATCCCGTTGCCCGATTTGTTTTAATATCATTTTCACATCAACAGGCAAAACTGATTTTATGTTTTGCTGCAATTGTTGTTTTGTTTTTGCAGTCAGCGGACTCCGCCGTTGCTTGCGTAAACAACTTGTTAAGTGCTGAATCTACATCCGTCCAAGAGCAATCAGCAACGTATGCACTGAGAGAAATATTTACTTTGCCAATTGAACACAATATTTCACGAGCGTTTTTATTAATTTGCAGAATATTGGAAAGTTTGGATAAAGTGGCCAAAACAGTGAAACTGAGCACCTCGTCAAATTTACAATTCTACAGCACCATAAATCGAAAGCTTGGTCTAACAGCTGTCGGTGATCTCCCAGCGGGAACTCAGTTTAGTGAGTCAAAGATGTACCGCTTTGGAATAACTTTACTATAAACAGCCAGAACTATGGCATTAACAGTGGGAATTAATACTAGTAAATGCGGACCTATCTACTGTTCGCCAGATCAACCGAAATCCACAAATTGCTGGTCGTACAGCATTGACAAATCGCTGGTGAGGGAGGATGAACTGGCTGGAGTTGATCCACGATACAGCAAAAACTGCAGTGCTCCTGAAGCAGAGGCCGCGTCAAATTTCATTATTGTGCGAAACACAAGTACAGTAATTTTTTCACAAATGTTTAATTGTTTACACTCCACACAGTTGGTAAAATCATTTAGAAAATATGCAGTAATTCTCACTAACCATATGCTGTAACTTTGGTGGCAGTCAACAACGCACCTTTTGTGATGCTGACAGGTTGTCTCGTAGTCTTCTGTCTCTTGAATGACAATTTTTGAACTCGATTCAGTCCTTTGAGTTATCTTTGCAATGCATGATCTTTTGAATGTGAATGGGTGTTCCTTATGCCATTATTTATGACATATTCAAGAGGGTAAGCAGGAATTCATTATTTCGAAAAAGTGATCCTTGCTCGGCTTCCACTTATTGTTTTGTCAGAGGAAAATGATAGAAAACACTATTTTTAAGTGTGCTGTGATAAGCCGATCAAACGTGAAGCCTTTTTTGTAAGTGGCTCTTTACAAAGGTTTGGAACGAGGAGATAAGTTTATAATTTTGAAAAAAAATGCGAATATGATATTACTCAAATGTTGGGAATATAGAACCTAAAAATTTAAAGAAGCATCTTCGGGGATTTCCGACAACATAACTTTCAGTTTCGTAAGCTACTTGTTCGCATACGTCGCATCCGGTAAGTAACGTCACTTCCAGGAATAGTCTCAGCTAGACTGCGATCTCAAGAAGGGAAACATGGACCAAATTTTGTTTGGTGCTTTGTTCCCGACGAAAAGCTTACTCCGATTCTCAACATGCCAAACATCACGGTAAACATCTTGTTGTGATGGCTTTAACAAAAATTTGATACGTGCGATGAATAAATGTAAATCATTGCGAAATAAAGAAATGACAACAAAGCGTTCTGTATGAAATATATGACTGCCTAAAATAAAAAAACAACTTTTTGATCATGTAAATAAGCAGCAAGATGAGCTTGCGGTTATGATTACGTATGCAAAGGTACAAACGCCACTTTGTTTTTTTCCAATTGGCCCTAAAAAAACTGTTTTGTTTTTATGAATAAATTCGTCCGCATGCTTTGAGTTAAATCAAAATGGTAATTGCGCAAGGAACTCTGCAGATGAGCGTTAATAATTCTAACACAACAGTTTCCTACGAATCAGCATATTAGTACGTACGCTCAGTAATTGCAAAGGCTTATACACCAGTTATTTGATATTATTCAATTTTTCAGTTTACATTTTTCAGGAGCGCCCAACCTCATTAATTTTTCAATGCTTTCAAAACAAAAAGAATTCTAGGTTTCTGTTTTCCAGATGTAACTATATTTCTGTTACCTGCGAAGTCTTGAAATAAAGTTTTGGGTCTAAAGAATACTTTATAGCATATATTCGCGAATATTATGCAAATAACTGCATGCAATTCAGCATCTCACAAACAAGATTACTTATAGATTCTGAGTAAAAATGCTATTACCTTTTACTGAAAGCTGTTAAACTCTCCATGTGGCTCCTTACGCAAAAAATGGCCGCCTAAACAAAGGTTTGCAAAATGTTTTTCCTTGTTTTGTAACGAAATTGACAACAGTAAGAATCTTTTCAAAATTGTGCACAAAATATTGAAATTTCGCTGAAGTATTTGTGAATTTCTGACCAGATAGTCCTGGTGCTTCGTTTACGGTGTTCAGCGACGACCTCCTTTTTCAAGAAACAAATCCGGAAACACATGGTTTTATAAACAGCCTCATTTTGTCCTCAAACACATCTGGAAATAATGAACTGTGGTTTCAGCTTTTTGAGGTAAACGTTGGTTTATTCGTCTGGAGCAGGAGTGCACAACCTTCGATAAAAATTGATGCGGCCGTGCACATGATTATGTAATTTAAAGTATAGAAGTTATGGTGGTCGTGCACTATTAAAAACTATTTGTCTACTGTATGAGTATGCTTAGTAGATAGAAGGTCAAACAAACGTGTGGAAGCAGGGTAGGCTCAGTGTGTGAAAGCAGAAAAGAAGCAATGCAAAATATAAAATATCTTGAACTCACTGGCGGCCGTAATTCATAAAAGTAAACGCAATGCGGCCGGCGATAGCGAAAAGGTTGCGCAGGCCTAGTCGAAATGCATCAAAATGTCTTTGTGGCAATTCAAATGCAACTTAAAAAACAACCGGTTTTGTAAGAACCGGTAAGAACCGGTTTGCCCACAAGATGTTTTGAAGCCAAATTGATTCGTTTTTGATGGTGTTTTACAAAAGGTTGCAGCTTCGCTGATAAAAAGTTGGCTCATGTACTGTATACAAATAGGTCTTCACAAAATGGGCGCGCTTTCAGATTTTGATCGCAGAAAGCTAATGTTTTATTGTGGTGGGCTTCAGAAATGTTTAAAAACAAAGATTTTGAAAAGTAACTTTTCAGGAGCAAACGTTGGCGCATGTGCATTTCATGGTCTATTACAATGTAGCTGAAAACTATTTTTTCACAACGAGCGTAACTACAACCCCCCTCCTTGCAGATTCACGCATGAATGAACTAATTTCTTCCTGTTAGCGGTCGCTTTGCAGGCCATATTGTTATCAGTAATTAATATACAAAACAAGTTTAAGCAATCATAATTCAATTTTTAAACAAAGATTTTGCAGTGCGTTGTCAAACGCATGGGTCAGATTTACAGGTAAGCCGAAACAATCAATTTGAAAACGAAGATTAGATTCGCTAAATTGTAAGGCGTAAAACCAGCTAGACAAGGCATTTGCGTCTAAAGTAAAGATAAAAAATAAAGATACGTTGCGAATTCTGTAAATTTAGAAAAATGCAATCACTATTCATTATTCAAAAATTAGAATAATCCAAATCACTCATATCATGCGAGCATTCTTAAACAATCGATCTCATCTTTTGAGTCTGCATCTATTTGATTTTTTATATCGTTCAGTACTGCACTTTAAAAACATTCCTTATAGAAGACTTACTCGAAATCCAATTATGTATTGTGACGAGATTGCTCGTCAGTAATTTTTAGATGTAACTGGTTTTTGAGATGTTAACTTATTCCGCTATTTGTGCCTTTCAAAATTTTCTTGCCTTCGTTTTAGAGTAGAGCGGAGTATGTAATTCAATTGCAAACACAATACAACAACCACGCAAATTCTTCAAGCATACAAACTTGCAGTAAGTGTGAATTTTTCGTTCAGTTCTACGAACTGAATTTGACGACTGGTCATTTCGAAAATGGAAGCAACTCGATGAACGCTTCCTGCGTTCAATGGAAAGACAGTGCAAGATGGTCTTCGAGCGGCTGCGCTTTGCAAGAAGTTAAATTCTTGACTCGAAATTACTTCGCACGTTGCTCCTGCAACGACACGAAAGGGAGTTTCACTGTAAAAATGGTAAGTTGTGAAATGTTTGAAAAAATTCTGATTGTTGGTAGAACCACACTGGTTGACTTTCGCCGATTTTCAGATATAAACAAATGCGTTTATTTCACAAAGTAAGTAATTTCTAGTTGGTTGGAAAATTCCCACAACATCATTTATGACTCCTCAGGAAGACCAACAAATTTTTTGGTTCATTGTTGGAAAGCTTATGCACACGAGCACATCACGACAATCAACACATAGAACACATAACTACATTGTGCTGAGGAGCAACTATCAAGAAGGGTAAACGTCGAACGTATGGGGCGTTCAAGAGGCTTTGAAATCTTGTAACAAATGACAATTATTAACAGGTTTACTGCAGTTGCAAATCATCCACAAGATATTAGAAAGAAGAAGCTTCAACTTAAACGAATTCGCAAAAATCGAAGTGCCACCTAGCCGCTTCATTCAGTCCGTTTTGTTCTACTGTTGAAAATAAATCGAAATGGTTTATTTCCTGCCACGTTTCCTTGTTTTGCAGGTTACAGATCAAGTGGAAACTAGTGAACCTAGCGGAGGATCTGGTCTGAGCGGGGGAGAAATTGCCGGAATTGTTGTTGGGAGTGTGGCAGGAGTGGCTTTGATCGCAGGCGGTTCTTACTACGGTTACTCGAGCAAGAAAAAAGACTCGGTGGAGAATCTTACATCGAGCAACAAAGTCAACCCGGCCACACCTGAAGCTCAGGTTTGCCGTCTTGCGATTTCGTTCTTGTCAAAACCCTGCAGAAACACGCGCAAAAGGCGGTGATGGTGCAAAAAGACTTTATAGATTTTTTTAACCGAAAAGTGGACTGAGAGGATTGCTGAAAATTAATTGGCATTTTCTGTTTGAAGAGAATGACCGACCCAAGCTACAATGGCGCTTTTGTCATAGGACACAGTTAGGTCCTCTTGCTCAGGTATTCAATTAAGGGACTTTCAGGTCCTTTGGAAATGTCGAATAAGGCTTCAACCACTTGTTCGAAGAAAAGACATAGTTTCATTGAGCAACCTAAGCGTGAAGTTACTTTGCGTATAAGCAAACTCGGCATTCGAATTTCAGCAAGTGGTAAACAAAAGTAAAATATGGGTTATATTTGACATGATAACGGCTTCAGGGCTGTAACAAAAAGAACTTTCAAAATGGTATATAACGTCAAATTTGCTTTAGTTAGGTTTGCTTTCAAGACAAACCTAATAGTTTTTTATAAATATATTAATAAGAAACTTTTTTTCGAAATAGAAACCTCATTATTGATTATTTGCACATCTCAATGTTGCTTGGTTTTTGCAGGATGTAGAAGCAAGAGGAGCCGAAGGAAATGTTGATGAAGATGGAAATTCTGGAGCTGAATGACAAAAGTTAGCTCAAAATATTTTCAAACAGCTGACTTTTACTCATTTTATAGACTTCGTTCTTTTGTAATTCATACGTTCATGTTTCACATTTGAGTTTAATATTTTTTATCACATGACAGCCTTGTCTGCTGTACAGTGTATATTTTGAAATACGGCAAAGAGCACACGGTTTTGTATTGTTGTTTCACAACACTGTGATGAAGTTTCTCTTGCTTATTTTTGAATTTTTTAAAGAAACCAAAGTAATAAATAATCCTATACCAATACCAAACATAGATTTCAATCAAACAGTTGGTTTGACTGATTTCGTTCAGTTATAGAGAATTACAACGACAAGTATTATAGCTAATGACAAATTGACGGTAAAGTTGATTTGACCTTACCTTGAAATGCAAGACAGCAGCAAAAGTGCAAATATTAAAACATTGAAAAGGTAAGAACACTTTCAACTTTAAGGTAATTGTCTGTGCCTTGTAATGAAAAACTGCTCTGGAAGCGAAACGTTTGCCTAGAAGGGCTTCTAAAATGTGACCAATTGTTTATGAAGCTGAATTCGTGACACAGCAGCAGGTATCGAAGTGCAAAGTTTCCGAGATGATGGAGTGCTCTGTAAAACTCAGACGAAGTGAACAAACGATACCGTATTGGAATGAATGTCCAACTGTTGCTCACTGACAGAAAAATGATTGTTTCAGACGACGTCGCGTTGCTATGCGACGATAAAAAAACAGGCTACGTTGATTTCCTTTTTAGGGCAGTTTTTGTTTGTTTGTATGGTTGAGTGCTTGCACATGCGAGTATCACTAATGCGCTTCGTTTGTGTTGACTTGCTTTTCGTAAGGTTTCAGGAAAGGTTGATAAACTACCACTACTGAAATTCTCAAGTAGCTTGTTTTCGTATCATGAACTTTTAAGCAGCTACACGTATATATTTGCGTTGACTGTATGATGCGTCAGTAGTGTTTATAAAATGTATCTGCCCGAGTGTAGAGTGGTGCCTTCATCAAACACGCAAAATTGACTGTTGTTGAATCTGAAAACGTAATTCATGAGAACATGATATTATATTTCAACTTTAATCATTTCAACCGTTGCAATTTCTCTGCTATTTTCGAAGAAGTTCAAACGAATTTTCCTGAATAAACTGATGTTTTAACCAACTTCGGGATTCAACTTTGAAGGAAGATTTGTGCCGATGATAATGTAGCAAATTGAGGGATTTCTTTAAAAGGACAAATTACTTTTTCTACAAATATTTAATTCTTTTCACAATAAAGACATCATACACACACAATTGCGTTTAACGTAATAATCGAAATGCTTGATATCCGAAGAAAAAATTTGAAAGATTTTAATCTGATCCACCTCTCATGTGAATCGTTAAAGGCAAGTAACGTTTAAACATTTTTTTATTAAATGCAGGAGATTGAACTACTGACGTTTTGAAAACAAGCAAACATTACCTTTTGATAAAACTAACTCAATATTACAAGTAACAAGTTTAAATTACACACCCAATGCTCGTAAAATTCTTAACATTTGTTTAGTTTCACCGAGAGATTCTACCTGATTATTCTCTGCGCGAACGCTTTTAAGTGATTTTATCCGGTCATTAGTCAGGTAAAATTTGTCAAACTGTATCAATAACGCCTCTTGTTGGTGTATTGGTGCTCAGGGACAGAGCCAGGGTTTTGGGGACCGCTGGCAGCTGAATATGGTGGATGTTGACATGATTGACAACGAAAGATTCCTGTTGCAACTGTGATGCAACAACGCACTGTGCGTAATGTACACTTTCCTCCACAACGCAGAGTTGCACAATTGCACCTAGTGCAGAGACCCGCCGGATCAACGCTCACTCACTGATTTCTATATAGTTCCAGTTGACTTATTCCGATCAGTGTTGGACGTTGGTGTCAAAATAGGTGTGGAACTGTCGACCGATCACCACCTGTTATTCTGCAATCTACGTCTGAAAAAACAACAGTGTCTACACCAGAGGTTCCCAACGTTTCATTGACCACGTACCCTTCAGCATTTCGACAGATGAGCACGTAACCCTAATATTTCTTATGACAAAATGGCTGAGTAAAATACCAAAAATCCACTGAATTTTTTGAATACTTTTTAGAACTATAAAAGTAGACACCGTTTCTATGTCTCACAGTTAATATATCAACGTCAAGAATACAATGATTTTTTAAAATAACGTTCAATGACATGCGCATAAATATCTGGATATAAATAACATATAAATCTGTTAATTTTCTCTTCTATTGTTAACCTTACTTGTACCTCTTCACTTGAGCAAATGCATCCCTAAGAGTACATGTACCCCAGGTTGGGAACCCTTGGTCTACACCCGACCCAGGGTTCTTTGAGACATTACGTTTGAAACATAAAAACGAAGTCTGCCATTATAGTTCCACAAATCTAAAAGTTCTACTAAAATTCAGTGGATTTTTTATTTTACTGAGCTGTTTGTCATAAGGGGTTTTGGGGGTTCATGCTCATCTGTCAAACTGCTGAAGGGGCACGTGGTCATAGAAAGTTTGGGAACCCGTTTTCCACTCGAACGTACAGGACTAAGAATTCCTTTTCCAAAGAAGTGTAATAATAAATAATAAATAAAGTGGAAGGCCCTGGTAGATAAGGATGTAAGCCAGCAGAACTACCAGAGTTAGAGAAAAACCGTGAGGTACGTCGACTCTTCTCAGGGGTGCTTGATCGCGACCTTCCCCAGAGGAAAAATGGGTGTGAGAAGGAATGAATGGTGTTGCCTTTTATTACCCCTATTTTTGCTCACGTAGGTGTTGTCCATACGTCATTGGTAGCTGAAAATTTCAGCTAAAGGGTGCCCGGTTTTGCATTTAACTTGCCAGGGGGTGGCGTAACTGACGGATGGCAGGGTGGCTCACTCCCCAGCCATCCGTCAGTTACTCCACGGTTGTCCACACGCCGTTGGTGCCTTCAATCACATTTCTCCGCCCCGAATCTTGCTGTAGCTGGTAGGAACACACCCTTCGCTTAAACGTATGTTATGTCTACAAGCTGTTGTGTGAGTGAGTGGTCCTCCTACCAATAGGTTTGTTCGGAAATTCGTAAAATTTTTCGATTGTTTTGTAACCAGTGAAAAGTTAAAAAAGATAGAGAATTTGTCTACCTATCGCAAAAGACTAAAATGTTAGAAGCAAAACCCAACGATAAACAACAACGCTAATGGTTGAATAAAATCATATTGGCTGTTTCAAAAAACAGTCTCTTTCACCGTTAGCATGCATTCAATCAAGCTTTACAATACATCACAGATACACAGAAGTAAGCTGTTAAAATAACAATCAATCATCACTGTAGCTGGAGCTTTACACTATAAATCCGTTGCACTTAAGTCAAATACACAAAAGGAGCAACTGTGTGAGACTACCCAGCTAACGGCGGTTTTGCTGGAGCAGCAGGGACTCAAGCCACTTCAAACATTTCCAGTCGCTAGCGGGCGCCATGATCTGCGGTTTGTCAAGTCTCACAACGCGTTCCCGATGCAGCTGATGAAACTTCCGAGTGTTTGGAATTTTTTATTTTCCGGTAGGTCCGCAACCAGGGGGGCAACCAAGCAATTTCCCCCCAAAAAATGTTTGAAAAAATCTTTAGTTGTTAGTTACAACATCAAATTACAATCATTCACTCCCGGAGTTTGTTGATGAGATTGATCTCAATTGGGTGAATATTAGTGTCACCGCAATAGCACATTAACTTCTACGCCTGTACACCATAACTGAACGTTTCAAAGTAGATTGTAATTATCTCAGCGAAATGGTTTGAATGTGTCATGTACCCCTCTTTGGAAAAGAATATCGAATTTTACAAGCTAGAGAATACTTTTCTGATTCACGTCACAAACGGCTCGACGTTTAGCAACAGGAGTTGGAATTAAGACCATAACTGTTTCTTTAGCTGCTGTTTTTTCACGCAAATATAGATTCGGCTTTTTTGTTTTGTTATCCCTTCAAAGAGGAAAACCTATTGGCGTACTTGCTGTAGGCTCTCTGGGGATCATGATGCAGTGATGACTTACAACCACCATGTCGTTAGCAGAAGAGATGGAGATGTGCTTTGAATAAGCTCAACGAGCAACAAGCGTAGCGCCAAGGGACTGAAACCAGTTTAAAAAATTCATGTCGTGGTACTGAAAAAAAATTTACAAGAACACAGAAAAAGCCCCGTTTGGTTATTCACGCTTTTGTACTCCTTGCTGAATGTCAAGCCTGGTCTGTGACGCCCGCCTTCGCTTTCTTCAGTGGACCGCACGGCTGCTTTCACAGTGATTGGTGGCGGGTCAGTAACAGTACCTCGCTTCAGCCGTTTTCTCGCTCTGAGTGTCAACTACATGAGCACAAGGCTGGACAGGCCTCGCGTGCCGTTTTTCAAGACTTCGTTATGAACGATAAGGAGTCAAACCCAGCCTGCCAGCTCCGGTAGCGCGTGCTCAACCAACTGTACCACTTAGCCTGTTGTAACCAAAATAGGGTATACATAACAGGATTAAGGTTAGGGTAACAAAAATGTGCAATTGTTAATCTTGCTTCAAAAGATAGGAGTGTTGCTGATGATTCACATCAAACTACATTTTTACCACATGCATTGTACTGGCAACAGTGGCTGTGTCAGGCAATCTACTGATTCCAAAGAGCCTATTTTTTTTGAATAGTCTTCTGTTATTTCCTTATCTCTTGCGGTGAAGCCCATAGAAATGGAAAGGATTTCGGTGCGAAAAAAATTGTTCACTTCTGGAAACAAGAACGACAGCAATGTTTGTGAAAAAATCGAAGCTATATATCTTACAGACGAGGAGAGCAACTTGAGGGGAAGCAATCTGATGAAGAGGTTCCCTATTATTAAGTTCTACACTGTTTGTTTGAATAAAGCAACGATACAGGTCGTTAAAGTAAACGGCGCCCGTTTTAAATCAGTATTCAACAAAAAGCGTTAACAACCAGAAACCTGAAGCGTCGCGAAGAATAAACAAAAAAACATATATTTTCATAGAAAGTCACAATTTCGTTTTCCTTGAAATGATTTCGCGATTATCTGCTCTGGTTATGCACATGAAAATGACAAGATTTGTCGTTTTACGGTAAGTTTGCACTGAGGGATCCAAGAGTTTGCTGTTCATTACTTGTTTTGCTTTTTGTTGAACGAAAGATGTCTAAGCATTACCGCTACAATTTTTGCTGAGATAACTTGTCTGGCTTATGTATTTTGACTTTGTGTGTACACAAAGATCCATATACACGTGCATATGCTGGCAGCTTTATTCGAACGATCGTTTTCCGCAGAACCTCAGCATTGTTTTGGGCGACAGTTTCGTAATTCGCCACTTGATCAAAGTTTCAAACTCCACTCATGAGTTGTTTCATGATGTAGATGTCTCGCATCCGGATTTCTTGTTTTTAGATCGGGATGAAAAAACTTACAAGTATCGAAGTAAGGTTTCGCTGAGCAACGTTTTCTGTTTAACACAACGTTTGTGAATGGATGTATTCTCGTTGCCAAGACGCGCACTCACGTTGCCAAGCGTAACTGCCTCATGCAGTGTATTTCAGTGAAATTCCAGCAAGAGGTGTTTGCAGTGTCGTCGCAACAGACCAGTTACAGCTGCAGGGCATGTTTATTCTTCTTGCCGGGTTAACAACTTGCCTCTTACTAAGCATCAATGATTTACCAGATCGCAATCACGTCACTAAATACTGCCAAGGATAGATGGCACTGTTACCCTCTAATCTGTCAGAAGCAAACAACACCATGGCAACAGAAACGCCGATTGCAATGAGGCAAAGCATTAAAACTCATGCTCATTTGCGCTTCAGCTCAAGCAAGGTGCTGATTTTCATTTAGCCAGACAAACGAAAAAGTCAGATGATACTTTTTCCAATGTTTCTTACTTTGTCCAATTTCCCTTAAATCACTAGTGTTGTTATAGTGTTTAGACTGTACATTTAGGCAGAGAAACGTAATTTTAAAGTTAGACATAAGGTATTTCGAAGCTAGCAGCATTTTTTCTTGAAACATTTAAATATTCTAAAAATTTAATTAATCCAAAAATTGCATTTTACCGCCAGGAATATTTTCAAAGCAAGTCAAACTGTTCCTTATGTATTCTAAATTTTGCAACTTATCTTTTCACATGGGCAGATTGTGGACGTGTTTCGAAAACAGGAGTGACCTATATATTTGTAAACACCTGGGACGTTTATTGAAAAGTATTATAGAATTTTGCCCACTTATTTTTTCTGTGTATAGTTATCGTTAAATCAAGTACAACGTGGTCCAAAACGCGCCGTATTTTTTTTTGATCTCATTTTTGACTCAAATGAAATTTTATTAAAATTTTTTCACCAAAAATTAACAGAATTATGGGAAATTGTGTCTTCCAATTGTGGTAGATGTTGAAACAGATTTAGTTTCCTGTCTTAATAGTTTATGATATGTTCTATCCAGGCATCTTTCTGGTGAATAGCTGCTCCAGCGCGAAAGTTGAAATTGTCAATGACTCTTCCAATTGGCAGGTATGCCTCTGATCTCCCGTTGGATGTTGTCCTTCAAATCTGCCAGAATCTGGGGTTTGTTTTGTCAAGGATTCCCAACCTGGGGTACATGTACCCCTAGGAGTACATTTGCCTATCTGAAGGGGTACATTTGAAGTTAGCAACACAAGTAAAAGATATATTTATATACTGTTGATTTCCAAATATTGTAAGACATATAAGTTCTATTAAAATTTATGTGGATTTTTGTTGATTTACTCAGCCTTTTTGCCATAACAAATTTGAGGGGTACAAGCTCATCTGTCGAAATGCTGAAGAGGTGCATGTTCAGACAAAGGTAGGGAACCTCTGTTGTAGATCCTTTCCTTGAGGTATCCCCAGAGAAAGTAGTTAAGTGAGTTAAGATCAGGTGAGTAGGATGGCCAAGGGAAATGAGTGCGTCGTGAAATAAGTCTATCACCAGGGAAATATCGGGGAAGAAATTCCAAAGATCTGTCTGGACAATGGAGTGGAGCTCCATCTTATTGGTAGATAACGGAGTGTATATTCAGGCTTGTCCATGGGAATGTCATTCCTATAGGAATCCCATGGGCAACGTCCCATGGGATGGGACAGCACACATTTGTATTTCCCATGAGACTCAGAAATAGAATGAGAGTGTCAGAATTTTACTGAATTGTCATACTTCGACTATACTTCTGAATTTTAAAGTCAATAAATTTTGTCGTTTTGCATGTCTCTTTGTACATGTAGTCCTATTTAGTAGATACTGAACCT